>Ga0207718_100015_pt1 | contig 239910 bp, 244 predicted proteins | sample A23M2SouthBayCA_FD_187749 | JGI IMG/M metagenome (GOLD analysis project Ga0207718, IMG submission 187749) | Aerobic enrichment media microbial communities from Eden Landing Ponds, California, USA - A23 M2 (SPAdes) | ecosystem: Environmental > Aquatic > Marine > Unclassified | place: Emeryville...
TCCGCGCCCCCGGGGGACCGGGGAACGGCGATGCGGGTGGTGGTACTCGCGCCGTCGCCAGTCGTGATCGTGACGCTGGCCATGTCGCCCGGGCCGAGGGGTGCGCCGAACTCTCCAGCGGCGGGGTCGTCGTCGGACCCGAGGTCGAACCGGAGGACCAGCCGGTCGGCGGCGTCGTCGAGCACCGGGGCCGCGCCGCTCGGGTCGTCGCGTGCGGCGACAGCGAAGCCGCCGGTCCCGTCGGTGGCCGAGCGGTGAGCGACGCTGTACGCTCCGCGCGGGCCGACCCAACTGACCGTCGCGTCCCGGAGGTCGATCGGGTCCGCCCCGGGTGCCGTGGTCACCGTGAGGTTCACCGCGCGGACCTGGCCGTCCGCGACGACGGTCCCGCGCTGGGCGATCACGCGGACTGGATCTGGATCGTCGTCGCTGGCCGCCTGCGCACCAGTGGTCTCGGGCTGGAAGGCGACGGCGTTGATCAACACGCCGGCCGCGATCGAGGCCACTATCACCATCGAGACGAAGACGACGAGCGTCCCGAGACCGATCTGTCCGCGCGCCGCCGGTGTGTTCGTCCTGCCCATGTGTCTGCGGAGAATCGCTACGTTGCTACCACGAGGGACGAGGTACTGCATAAAGGTACGCCGGTAGTTATCGCCGGTGAGAACGCAGGCGGGCGGACCCTACAGCCCGACCTCGTCGGCGTCGTCCGGCAGTTCACGCGGCACCCGCACCTGGCGGGAGATGGTCTCCCCGGCCGGAGTCACCAGCACGACGGTGGCCGTCTCCCCCGGTTCGAGACGGTCGCCGAACTCCGGCACCTCCGCGACGTCGTCGGTCCCGAGGTCGAACTGCAGCACACCCCGGTCGGTCGGCGACTGGAGGACGGGCCCTTCGCCCCCGCCGCCCGTGACACCGTACTGCCCGTCGGCGTCACCGCTCCCTGTTCCAACCGGGACCAGGTCGACGGTCTCCTCGCCGATCCAGACGGCGGTTCCCTGGCTGAGGTCGACCGGCTCGCGACCAGGCTGTGGCGAGACGACGAGGCGGACGGCGCCGACGGTCCCGCTCCGCTCGTCGACGGCGCCCCCTCTCGCGGCGAGGATCGTCAGATCGTGCTCGGCCGGTGCGGCCTGACCGGTGCCGTCTGGTCGCACGTCGACGCCAGCGAACCCGAGGAGCGTCGGCGCGACGACGACGAGGACGATCACCAGGACGACGAACAGGAGCAGTCGATCGAGCCCGGACTGTCCTCGCGTGCGCGACTTCCCTGTCATCGGTTCTCTCCGGCACGGCACCGGGTGTTCGTCGCACCTTCCCCCGGGGTCGGCTTAAACGTAGGGGCCGCCGTCGGTCGACGATCCGCCGCTGTCTGACCCTTCTCTGCATCCACGTGGTCGCAATCTGGAGGCTACACTGGCCCGATGCTGTCAGAACGCCTAACCGGTAATACGACATTTCCGATCGGTACGATGATCTTACGGATGGCCCGGCCCCACTCGGTGCCACGGGATCGCTGGACTCGTCGGGCCGGTCCCGGCACCCGGGTGCCGGGAGGTCACCCTGGGGGCCATCCCGACGTACCCGCGACGACCACTTCGCCAGCCCACACGGGCATCGCTGTGGCCGGACCCCACCGCACGCGGGGTGTCGACTGATGGCGAGCGAGGCGGACGACGGTGCGACGACCGAGGTCGACGAGTACGTCCGATCCGTCGAGCAGGTCTCGATTCCACCGTCGATCCGGACGATCGTCGCCGACTACGAGGCGGCCGGCGGTGAGCGCGACCGGTTCCTCTGGCGGTGGATCTACGACCTGCTTCCCTCGTTCACGCTCTCGTCGGTCCCCGGCGAGTACGCTCGCGACGTCCGGCTCCTGAAGACGAAACTCACCATCCTCGTGACGCTGCTCGACGACGTGGCCGAGTCCGATGGGGACGTGGCCACCTTCCGGGCCATCTGCCGGTGCGTCCAGTGGCCCGACGCGCCGACGTCCGTTCCGTCCGGGGCAGACGCCGATCTCGTCGACTTCGCGGTGGCCCTCTGGCGATCGATCGACGCCGACCTCCGTCGGGCGCCGCGCCACGACGCCCACCGCTCGCTCTTCGACTACGACTTCCGCCAGGTCTGCAACGCCATGGACTACTCCCGGCTGCTCAACGACGACCCCTCGATTGCCACGGTCGGCGGTGCCCGGCGATACGACTCCCACAACATGGTCGTCTTCCCCTATTCGGACGTGGACCTCATGCACTCGCCCGACTTCGATCGTGCCGACATCGCGCCGACGCGATCGGTCCTCTGGGACCTGCAGACGATGGCGCGCATCGGCAACTGGCTGACCACCTGGAAGCGTGAGGTTCGCGAGGGCGACTTCTCGTCCGGGGTCGTCGTCTACGCCCTCCAGCAGGGCATCGTCTCGCCCGAGGAGCTGGCCCGTGGCGACCGCTCGACCCGGGAGGCGGTCGTCGAGCGTATCGAGACCCACCGCGTCGAAGCGCTCTTCGAGGCGGAGTGGCGCCAGCTCGACCGCCGGGTGTCGAACCGGGACGTCGACGCGGAGAGCGTCGACCTCTCGGCGCTCGTCGCGGGGTTCGAGGGCGTCATGGACCACCACCGCGCCAGCGAGGGGTACAAGTGACCCCCACCGCGGCGGGCCTAGATCTCCGTGGCCTCGCCGGCCGGTCCATCCCCGTCCGCGGCCGGATCGCGGCGCTTGCGCGGGGCACCCAGGACTCGGTAGTCGTTCCCCCCGCACTCGCAGGTCCCGTTCGTGCCGATGACCCGCACGGAGCCGTCCGCCCGGACGCGCACGACGTGGCACGATCCACAGTGTTCACAGACCGCGGCGGCGCGCTCTCTCTCGCCCCCCTCCGTCGCCGATCCCCCGGACACTGATTCAGGATCGTCGCCCTCGTCGAGGTGTGATTGCATGTGTATACGGTCGCTCCGAATCGAAACAAAGCTCCTGCCTAACTGTTTAATGGGACTCGGATATTGACGACACGACCGACGTGAGTGGGATCGGGGGTGCCACGGACGGGTCGGGTCCGCACGCCGTTCGCTCGGCGTGAGACTCGACCGCAGGAAGCGTCTCGTGACGGGCGCGACGGGGTTCGAACCAGAGGCAGCCGGTCGGCCTCGCGGGCTCACGGCTTCACCGTTCGCCCATACCGAGGCGTTCGCTTTGCTCACGTCTCGCGCCGCTCGGCCGCTACGACTCCCAGGGCTCGAATCCCGCCATGCAGACTCGTTCCCGTCGGTCGCTGCACGGGCGTGGCGGGATTCGAACCCGCGGTCGAGGGGTTAGGAACCCCTCGCCCTATCCGCTAGGCCACACGCCCCGCCCGTACTCGGCGCGCCTGGTGAAAAACGCTTACGAGAGGTCCGACAACACCGCCGTTTCAACTCCAGGCTCCAGCTGGCCGGCGTCTGGCCCCAATCTGGCCGCTATCGCGCCTTCACTTTCGCCGCGGTCCCCAAACCCACTTGAAGGCTCGGCCCCGAGAGGGCCGTGAGACCCGAATGTCCACGGGCCGGGAGCTGCTGGCGGCCGGGGAACCGGACTTCGATCCGGACGCCGTCACCATCGACGACGGAGACGTCCTGGAGCTACTGGACCCCGTCGTCCGCGAGTGGTGGGTCGAGCAGTTCGGCGAGTTCGTTCCCGGCAACGAGGGCTTCTTCACGCCACCGCAGAAGGAGGCCATCCCGCTCATCCACCGCGGCGAGAACGCACTGATCTGTGCGCCGACGGGGAGCGGGAAGACCCTGGCCTCGTTCACGGGCATCATCAACGAACTCTTCCGCCGGGACCGGAACGAGGGTCTGGCGAACTCGGTCTACTGCCTCTACGTCTCGCCGCTGAAGTCCCTGGCAAACGACATCCACCGGAACCTGGAGGTGCCCCTCGACGGCGTCGCGGAGAAGGTAGACGAGCGGGGCGACGACGTGGAGGTTCGGCACGCGATCAGACACGGCGACACCGGCGACGCCGAGCGCCAGCGGATGCTCTCGGAGACGCCCCACATCCTCAACACGACGCCGGAGACGCTGGCGATCCTGCTCAATTCCCCGAAGTTCAAGGAGAAGCTCTCGACCGTCGAGTACGTCGTCGTCGACGAGATTCACAGCCTCGCCGCCAACAAGCGCGGGACGCACCTCTCCGTCTCGCTCGAACGCCTCGAGGCACTCGCGGAGGGGTCGCCCACGCGAATCGGCTGCTCGGCCACGGTCGAACCGCTCGATACCGTGGCCGAGTTCCTCGTCGGCCGGGACGAGCCGGGTGGCCCACCGCGGGACTACGAGATCGTGGACTCGCGGTTCGCCCGCGAGTTCGACGTCGAACTGACGACCCCGGCCGCGGACCTCATCCACACGCCGCGTGACACCGTCAACGAGCGCTTCTACCACGACCTCCACGAGATGGTCCAGGGTCACACGAACACACTCGTGTTCACCAACACCAGGTCGGGAGCCGAGCGCGTCCTGCACAATCTCCGGGAGCGCTTCGACGACTACGACGAAGCCAACTCGGGGTGTCACCACGGCAGCCTCTCGAAGGAACGCCGCCAGGGCATCGAGCGAGCGCTCAAGGCCGGCGACCTCGACGTCGTCACCACCTCGACGAGCCTCGAACTCGGCATCGACATGCCCCACGTCGACCTCGTGGTGCAGGTCGGATCGCCAAAGTCCGTCGCGGCCCTCCTCCAGCGCGTCGGGCGCGCGGGCCACCAGCTCGGGCAGACGGTGACGGGACGCGTCGTCGCCCTCGACCGCGACGAACTGATCGAGTGTGCGGTCATGCTGGAGAAGGCCGAGTCGGGATTCGTCGACCGTGTGTTCGTCCCGGAGCGGGCACAGGACGTCGCCGTCCAGCACGTCTACGGCATGGCGATCAACGGGCCGCGACCGGAGGCCGAGATCAGGTCGATACTCGCGCGGGCCTACCCGTATCGCGACTACGACGACGCCGACTGGGAGCAACTACTGCGGTACCTCACGGCCGACTACCCCGGCCTGGAGGACCGCAACGTCTACGCGAAGGTCTGGCGGGACACGAACGACGCGCCCGACGGGGAGCACCACTACGAGGTGTTTCCCGTCGGCGCGGACCTGATCGGCAAGCGCGGACGGCTCGCCCGAGTCATCTACATGACGAACATCGGGACGATTCCCGACTCGTTCACCTGCGACGTCTACACGCGCGGGGACGACGACTGGGTCGGGCAACTGGACGAGGGGTACCTCGACACCCTGGAGACGGGCGACGTCTTCGTCCTCGGTGGCGACCGCTTCGAGTTCCGGTACCGGCGCGGCTCGAAGGTCTACGTCGACCGGACGAGTGCGCGCCCGACCGTCCCCTCCTGGTACTCCGAGCGCCTCCCCCTGTCCTACGACCTCGGCCGGGAGATTCTGGCCTTCCAGCGGGAACTCGTCGAACGCATGGCCAACGGCGGCAAGAGCGAGGCCCGGGTCTGGCTGCGAGAGTTCCCGCTCGACGAGAACAGTGTCCAGGCCATCACGCGGCTGTACGACCAGCAACTGAAGTACGCCGGGCCGGAGAGCGTCAGCACGGACGAGCGCCTCGTCATCGAGGAGGAACTCGACCACGACGAGTACGAGCGCCGCTACTACGTCCACTCGAACTACGGCCGGCGGTTCAACGACGGCTTCTCGCGCCTGCTGGCCTACCGGATCGCCCAGGCCGCCAACGCCAACGTCTCGGTGGCCGTGGCGGACAACGGCTTCTCGCTGTCGCTCCCCCTGAACCGCAAGATCGACCTCCAGGGGATCCTGGTGGACGTCGACCCCGCGGACGCCCGGGCGGACCTCCGCGCCAGCCTGGACGGCACGGACCTGCTGGACCGGTACTTTCGGATCAACGCGACGCGGGCGCTGATGATTCTGAAGCGGTACAAGGGCTACGAGAAGTCCGCGGCAGAGCAGCAGGTCAGCAGCGACATGCTGCTCGGTTTCGCGGACGACCTCGAGGACTTCGCCGTCATCGAGGAGACCTACCGGGAGATCATGGAGGACAAACTGCACCTCGCGGGCATCGAGGCCGTCCTCGACTCGCTCCAGTCGGGCGACCTGGAAGTCACGACGACGCGCGTCTCCTCGCCAAGTCCACGCGCCTTCGGGCTGGCGACGCTCATGGCGAGCGACGTGGTCCTCGCGGAGGACGAATCCCGCGTGCTCCAGGAGTTCCACCGCCGCGTGATCGAGGAGATCGAGGGCGAGGACCCCGTCGACGAGGGCGCCGCCTGGTCGGACTGACGACCCTCAGTTCGGACAGGCGTACCGGCCAACCGCCCGTTGGTGAACGGTCCGGGACCCGTCGAAATCGACCGGATCGGTGACGTGCGTGATCGTGATCGAGGCCAACGTCGTCTCGTGGTTCGCGTCCCACCGGTCACAGATGTAGTCCGCGAGGTGTGGTCCGAGAACGTCGGTGCGCCCCGGCGTGCGCACGTCCTCGAAGTACTTGCGCCAGCGGGCGGACAGGAACGCGCTCGGTTCGTCAGGCGGTCGGTCCGGGGAGACCGATCCACCACGGAGGGCGTCAATCCGTGCACCCGAATCGAGCGTGCCGGTGACGACGTTCCAGTTCGTCGCCTGTGGCGGATTGGGGGCGAACATGTTCCAGTGTGGATCGCCGTCGAGGTAGTCCGGCCCGTCTGTCGGCCCGAACCCGCCCTCGTGGACCGCGCCGGCGTTGTAGCCCACCATCACGAGGATGGCCAGGCCGGCGACCGCCGGAACCAGATACCGTCGCGCGACGTCGCCCCATCCACGGCGAAGTGGCGACGACCGGGACGGGAGACGGAGCCCCCCAGCCGCCGCTCCCCCGAGGTCTGGACGACTCGCCTCCAGGCGCGACGCGGCTCGGCCGTCGACCGCCTCCCAGACGACCGCCGGGACGAACGGGAGGAGCGCCACGATCGAGACGACGGGGAAGACGTCGAGGCTCATCGTCGCCGCCATCGTGAGATGGGCCCCGACGAATGCGGCGACCATGGCCGCACGCGGCCACCCGCGGAGGACGACGAGCAGCCAGGATCCAGTGAGGAGCCAGAACCAGAGGCGTCCCCCAACCGAGAGCAGGACCGGCACCTCAGCGAGCGCGTCACCCAGGAGGACCGTGTACTGATCGAGGTGGAAAATGTACGCTGTTGCGGTCCCGTCCTGCCAGACGTCGCTTCTGTGCTTGAGGACGGCGTTGACGCCGTAGACGACCAGTACCTGGAGCAGGATGCCCGCCGTGGCCAGGCTGGCGACCCGATCTCGACCGGAGCCCGACCGCCGCGTCGCGTCGACGGCCCACCGTTCGTCGAGGGGGAGAAGGACCCCCCAGAACAGCAGGTGCCGAAGGAGGATGTCACCCCCGTTGAGAACGAGCGGATTGCGCCCCTGGACGGAGAGGACCAGGACGAGCGAGAGGACCGTCGCGAGCCTCGTCCGGTAGCCGACGATCACGCAGATGGCCGCCAGGGCAGCGACGGCGAACAGGACGGCCTGTGCTTCGACGCTCCCGACCAGCGCGTGGACGGACAGCGACTCGGCGGCCGGATAGAGGTCTGCCAGAACCGACCGCGGGAGCACCCCGCCCTCGGAGTAGAACGCCCGCAGGTTCGTCGCCCGGAGCAGCGTCCCGACGAGAACCACCCCACCGAGCCCGATCCGGAAGGCTGCCAGGGATCGGGCGTCGATACCGAAGTGGGCCCGGAACAGCCGAGCGCCGCCGCTCCTGGCCCTGGATAGCAGTTCGCCCGCGCGACCCGATCCCGAGTCACGGCCGCCGGCGTCGTCGGGCACGCCGGTCCCTGGATCAGAGGCGGACTCCATCGCCGGTGACCTGTCGTGGCGCCGTAATAATCCCTCCGAGGCGTGGCCGAGATAGACCGCTCTCGCGAGGTGTCGGTCCCGTCCCGTCTCAGGTCAGGAGAGTGTTCAGCGCGTCCGGGACGACGAGCACGTCGCTGCCCGCGTCAACCGCGTCGTCGACGCTCGGCGCCGCGTGCATCAGACAGTCCTCGACCACCGCCGGGTGTTCGCTGTTCGTGATCCAGACGTCGTGGTCCCGGAGGGCCCGGGCAACCACGAAGGCCCGCTGGGCGCCCGGGTCGTAGCCGCCGGCCATCGTCTGGTAGAGGGACTCGGCGCTCTCGGCGGTCGAGAGCCACTCGTGGAAGCGCCCCTCCCCGGTGCCCTCGCCGGCCCCCTCCGGGAGTGTTGCGGGGACGACGACCCGCCCGCCCTCGCGGAGCGGATTGTGCGCCCCGAGGAGGACGTACGTCGCGGCGCGGGTGGCCTGGTAGAGGTTCGCGTCCTTCGGGGCGCCGACGCCCGCGACCACGGCGTCGTAGCTACCCTCGACCTCGACCGAGAGGGCGTCGATGGCGGTCGCTGCGAGGTCACTGACGACGGCCCGGGGCTCTCCGGCGGCGACGCCCAGGATCCCCTGGGGGCCGTGCGTGACGTTGAGACAGAGGTCCGGCCCGGCGAGGTCGCCCGCGCGGTCGAGCACGTCGCGGAACGGGTTGTCCTCGACCTGCCCGAGCCTGACCCCTGGCTCGGCCAGGAGCTCGGGGCCGTGGGTGTAGCGAATGAGTGGTTCGCCCCCGGCGCCGATCACGACGGTCTTGGCCCCGCCAGAGAAGCCGGCGTACTGGTGGGGTTCGACCATCCCCGTCGAGAGCACGAGGTCCGCGTCGGCCACGCGCTCGTGGACCTCGACGGGGACGCCGTCGACCTCGCCGACCGTCACCGTCTGTTCGGGGTCGTGGTTGATCGCGAGGTCTGCGTGCCTCCCGAGCGACGCTGCGATCTCCTCGTCGGTCATCGGGCGGTGGAGCCCGAGGCCGAGGAGGACCGTCACCTGCTCGCGGGCGATCCCCACGCGTTCGAGTTCGCCGATCAGGACGTCGAGCAGCACCTCGTCCGGCGTCGCCCGCGTCACGTCCGGCACGACGATGGTGACGAGGTCGCCGGGAGTGGAGACGTCCGCGAGCGAGGGCCCGTGCGGCTCCTCGATGGCGGCCTCCGCAGCGGGTCTGACCGCGATGGCCTCGGCACCCGGTGCCGCCGCGACGGTCACCGCACACTCCGGGAGGTCGACCGTCAGCGTCCCGGTCCCCAGGGGCACCTCGACTGACATCGCCCGGAGTTCGCGGCGGCCGTGAAAAGGGATTGCGGTGCTGTCGCGGGTGGCGGCCGGCCCTCATCGCGCCCAGTCGACCATCCGCCCGTAGGTCTCGTCCGTCGAGAGCGCGGTGGCGTCGCCGACCAGCACGAGCGCCTTCTTCGCGCGGGTCAGCGCGACGTTGACGCGGCGGTAGTCCTCGAAGATGGGGCCGTCGAGCGACCCGGTCGCGACGAACGAGACGACGATCACCTCCTTGCTCGACCCCTGGAAGCGGTCGACCGTGTCGACGGCCACCCCCGTCGGCACGCGTCGGGTGATCTCAGCGACCTGGGCGCGGTACGGGGCGATGACCCCCACGTCGCCCGGCGCCACGCCGGCGTCCAGGTACGCGGCGACGACGTCCGTGACGGCCTCGGCCTCGACGGGATTGGTGTGGCCGTCGGTGGCCCCGTCGGGATCGACGAACGCCACGCCGTCCTGGAGGTGGTCGGGGAGCAGATTCGGGTCCACGTCCGGGAGATCGCCGATCGTCTGGCCGGCGACCGCGGCCGTCGCGGGACGGAGCCGTCCGTCGTAGAACTCCCGCGAGGCGAAGGCCTGGATGCGCTGCGACATTCGGTACTGACGGTCGAGCATGACCGCGGCGCCGGGGTGGGCGTCGCGCAGCCGCTCGAACAGCGACGTCTCCAGCGTCGGCGCGTCCCGGACGACCGGCGGGAGTTGCTGGTGGTCGCCGACGAGGACGAACCGGTCTGCGAGGGCGGTCGCGGCGAGTGTCGCGGGCTCGGTCAGTTGGCCGGCCTCGTCGACGACGGCGGCGTCGAACGACTGCTCGCGCATGATCCGCGAGCCACAGGACGCGGTGGTCGCCGCGACCACCGGCGCGTTCTGGAGCGTGGCCGCGCGCTCGGCCGGGTCGCCAGCGGTCTCCAGGCGGTACTCCTGCATGTCCTCGCGGACGCCGCTCTCGGTCCCGATCCGGACGACGTCCGTGAAGCCCTGGTCCGCCAGGGCTTCGATGGCGTTGTCGACGGCGCGGTTCGTGAACGCCGACAGGAGGACGCGGTCGCCGCGGTCGACAAGCGCGCGGACGATCTGTGCGAGGACGTAGGTCTTGCCGGTCCCGGGCGGCCCGTGGACGAGCGCGAAGTCCTCGGCACCGACGGCGCGCCTGACGGCCTCGTCCTGGGCTTCGTTGTTGTCGACGAACGCGTCGTCGACGGCCGCGAACGAGGGCTCGCGCCGGCCGAAGAGGACGTCCTTCTGCTCGGACGGCTGGGTCAGCACGCCGTCGTGGAGCGCCGTGAGCATCCGGTCTGCGAACAGTTCGGACGGGTAAACGTCGAGGCGACGGAGGTCGACGGGTTCGTCGGCGGTTACCACGATCTCGTCCCCCAACCGCTCGACCCGCGCGATCTCGGCGTCGCCCTGGATGGGGTGGCCGTCGCTCGCCAGCACGAGGTCGCCCTCGCGGATCTTCGAGACGGCCCCGGTCCCCGTCGCACGGAGCTCCCAGCGGCCGCCGTCGAGCTGACGCTGCGCCGTCGGCTCCAGGTCGACGAGCGCACGGTCGTCGTCGGCGCGCTCGGCGGGCGTCTGCTCCCAGAGCTTGGCGTACTCCCGGTGGACGGCCTTTCGCTCGCGCTCGATGGCGTCGTAGAATCGGGTGAAGTACTCGCGTTCCGCGTCCGGGATCGGCGTCCCGACCTGGCCGGCCTTCGATTCCTGGTCGAGTCGGCCGGAGACGGCCATGCACGTGTCCTGCTCGAAGCAGTACTCGCACTTCGCGTCGGCCTCGTAGCCCGTCGGGACGGCAGAGTCGAACTCCATCGCCGCAAGTTCGTTGCGCTTGCGGAGGACGAACTGCAGGAGGCCGGGACCGATCGAGAAGTCCTTCGCCGGCGAGAGGTCGCCGCCTTCCTCGGTGCGTTCGACCGCGGCGTTCTTCGTGTAGAGCAGCGTCCCGGTGTCGGGCGTCTCGCCGGTGCGTTCCCCGAGAACGAGCGCGTAGCAGGTGGCCTGGACCTTGTCGTGGAAGCGCGGCTCGCGGCGGGTGTTCTTCCCGGTCTTGAGTTCGACCGGGCCACCCCGACGGACCGCGTCGGCACGTCCCTTGATGCCGTAGCGCTCGCTGACGAGCGTCTGCTCGGAGCGCCACTCGTCGCGCTCGGTGAGGGTGCCCTGGCGGAGCCAGCCGTCGATGGCGCTCGCGTGCTGGCGGACGGTCTCGGCAGTCGCCTCGCGGTCGGCGCCGAGGAGCCCCAGTTCCAGGCCGGCCTCCTCGACGCGCGCCGTGACCGCCTCCGCCACGTCTCGACCACGGAGCAGGTCGCCGAAGACCTCGTGGACGATGGTCCCGGTGATTACCGGCTCGGCAAGTGGCGTCCCGCCGATCTTGTTCAGGTAGTACATCCGGGGACACTGGACCCAGGCCCGGACGTCGGTCACGTCGACGAGGAAGTCCGGTTCGACGACGACCATCGCGTCGCCGCCGGTGCTGTACTGCGTCTCGCCCTGGTACTCGCGCTCGGTCGCGTCGTAGACGGCCAGTTCCATCCCGACGTCGAGGTAGTCGGCGGCCTCGCTCCAGTCGCCCCACAGCGTCACGGTCACCGCCTCGGCGGCCCCACCGTCGGGTCGGACCTGCACCTCGCAGAGGTCACTCTCACCCCGACTCGTGGTGACGGTCCGGCGCTCGCCCACCGCGACGACGGGGCCCCGTAGATTCACGGTCGGGCTGACGAGTGGGGAGGGGAAAAGGGTGCTGACACCGCTGGACGGGCGAGGGATCTCACCCGCGACGACCGCCTCGATCGGGAGGAGTGCGGCCGTGGTCGGAATTGCCTCGCGGCGGCTCCCGTTGCGGGTGGCTGCGGTCGCCGTCGGATGCCGGCGACGGGTCGACCGGCGTCTCGCCGTCGCCGACCTCGGCGGTCGCCTCGTCGTCCTCGGGCGACATGCCCGGCACGTCCACGGCGTCGAGGGCCGTGCGGACGACGTCCACGGGATCGATCCCCTCGACGGTGGCGGTCGTCGACAGAACGAGCCGGTGGGGCATCGTCGCCTCGGCGAGGCGTTTGACGTCGTCCGGGACCACGTAGTCGCGACCGTCGAGGAGCGCCGCGGCGCGGGCTATCTCGAAGACCCGCTGGACGCCCCGCGGCGAGATGCCCACGTCGACCCGGTCGTCGGATCGCGTCCGCCGGGCGAGGGCGACGATGTACCGGCGAACGTCCTCCTCGACCGAAACCGTCTCCGCCAGCCGCTGGAGCGCCAGTACCGTCTCGCGGTCGACGGCGGGGTCGACGCTCGGGGCCAGCGTCTCGCGGTTCGCTCGCCGTTCGAGGAGGCCGAGTTCGCCCTCGACGTCCGGGTAGCCGAGCGAGGCCTTGACGGCGAATCGGTCGCGTTGTGCCTCGGGCAGCCGAAAGGTCCCCTCCTGTTCGATGGGGTTCTGGGTCGCCACGACGACGAACGGCTCGGGCAGTTCGTGGGTCGTCCCGTCCACGCTGACCTGCCGCTCCTCCATCGCCTCGAGGAGGGCCGCCTGCGTCTTGGGCGGTGCGCGGTTGATCTCGTCGGCGAGGACGACGTTCGTGAAGACCGGGCCCTTCGAGAACTCGAAGGTCCCCGCGTGCTCGTTGTAGATGGTCGACCCGGTCACGTCCGAGGGCAGGAGGTCGGGGGTGAACTGGATGCGCGTGAACGAGAGTCCCAATGCCTCCGCCAGGACGCGGGCGGTGACGGTCTTGCCCGTCCCCGGCACGTCCTCCAGGAGGACGTGACCGCGGGCGAGGACCGCGGCCAGGATGGCCGCGAGCACCTCGCGGTCGACGACGGCGGCCGACTCGACGCGCTCGACGACGTCGCTGCACCGCTCGGCGGCGGCCGCCGGCGACGGTGGGTCCGCATCGCTCATACCGTTGGTTGTCGGCGGGTCCGACATGAAACTACGCCTCGCCTCGGGCGACGGCGACCGCCAGGACGATGGCCCCGAGGGCGGCCAGGCCGACGGCGGTCCACCCGCCGACGGCCGACCCGAGGGATCGCCGCAGCTGGTCGAGGCCGGTGACCGCGACGACCGCGATCACGCCGACGGCGACCGAGAGGACCGCGTGGGACAGCTCCAGGCGGCGCGTCTCCGGCCGGTGACCGAGTTCCACCGTCACCCCGAGGCCGAAGGTGGAGACGTCCCAAACGACGACGGCACCGGCGACAAACGCGAACGCGAGGACGGCCGGGAGGTCGGCGAGGACGGCACCGATCCCGGCGGCGAACAGGCCGACGGCGGCGAGCGCGGGGCCGCCGGCCCGCGTGGGGACCACGCCCTCCTCCATCGCGACCAGGGCGACGGCACTGACGGTGACGACGACCATGGGGGCGAGCAACACCAGGCCCAGCAGGATCGGGACGTAGACGAGCAGACCGACGAGGAGCTCCGAGAGGTAGCTCACGAGGACGACCGCGAAGCAACAGCCGGCGAGGGCACTCGCCAGCAGCCGGTCGTTTCCGGCGTCGACGTGGTCCGCGACCTGCGTCGCGAGGAGACCGGCGGCCGTCGCGACCGCCCCCAGCGCGCAGACGGCGACGACGGGCACGAGCGCGACCGGGGAGGAGAGCGCCAGCAGGAGGGCCCGGACCGACGGACTGGTCGCGGCGACGGTGTGGATCGTCCCCGTCCCGACGAGCGCGTACGCGATGGCGCTCAGCCCGACGGCCGCGACCGCCACTCCCGTGCCGAGCCGACTGTACGTACGGAGGCGGGCACGACGCGCCTGCCGTTTCGACCGGGGCGTCAGGGCGGCGATGGGGAGGGCCCAGATCGCACTGCGGACGAGCAGCCCCGCGAGGGCGAGAAAGCCGAGGAACCCGAACAGCGAGTCGACCGGATCCGACCCCGTGGCGAGGCCCGCCGCGACGCGCCACGTCCCCGTCGCCAGCCAGAGGACGAGGACGCCGACGACGATCCAGGCGAGGGTGGCCCCGTACGAGAGCGCGCCGGCGACCGTCACGTCCCGGAGGTCATCGGCGACGAAGACGTTCGACCACGCGCCCGCGACGCCGAGCAGCGCCAGGAACAGGCCCGCGACGAGCAGGCCGACGGTCCCCTCGAGGGCGACCACCGACAGGCCCACGGCCAGGACCGCACCGGGGTGGTACAGCAGGTGGCCGACGACCTGCTCCCCGAACCCGTCGCGCGTCAGGAGCGCCATCCCGGCGACCAGGAGGGTCACGGAGAGGCCCAGGAGCGTCAACGTCGAGAGCCGCCCCAGCGCCACCAGTGCCAGGACCGCCAGGACCACGACGACGATGGCGGCGACGGTCAAACTCGCCGCACGCGGGCGGCCCTCGTCCCCGACGGCGGACGGGCGGTCGAGACGCGGACCGGCGATGGCCATCAGGGTCGCCCTCCCCTGGTCGTGCCACGGGCGCCTCCAGTCGCCAGCCGCGCCTCGGCCGCGAACGCGCGTTCGAGGACGAGCGCCAGCGGCGTGCCCCGTCGCCAGTCGACGGTCCGGGCCCCGAGGGACTGACAGCGAGCGAGGCGCGTCCGCCGGCGCAGACCCGCGAGTTGCCCGCCGGCGGTGTTGTCCGAGACGACGTCCGGCGAGCAGACGACCAGCGGGTGGTCGACGGCGCTCCAGGCCCGCACCGCTTCGACCGGCACGTCGTCGAGTGCCGCCGTGAAGAGGGCGAGCTGTGCGCCCGGCGGCGCAAGTTCGACCAGACGGTGGACCTGGTCGGTCGCGTCGACCGTACCTGGCTCGGCGTCGATGGCCGTGCGGCAGAGGTCGAGGGCCAGCGACCGCTGCTCGGCACCGGACCCCGGCGGGAGCCAGTGGAGGCCCACCGGCCCGGGGCCGTCGAGGCCGAGGACCGCCACCGCCACCTCGTGGCCGCTCGCCAGCAGATCCGTCAGTGCCTCGGTGGCGGCGTAGGCGGACAGTTCCACGGCGGTCGGCCAGCCGGGACCCGCGACCACGCGACAGGGGCCACGGGCGTCGATCACGAGCACGACCACCGCGGCGACCTGGCGGGCGTAGCTGACCGTGGTCAACTCGCCTCGCTTCGCGTAGTGTCGCCAGTCGATCTGCGAGGCCGGGTCGCCGGTCCGGTACTCCCTGGTCGAGTGGAACTCGACGCCGCGGCCGGCGTCGTCGGCGGTCAGGGTGCCCACGTACTCGGCGCCGCGGTCGGCCAGGGGCGGCGCCCGCGCGTCCAGCCGACAGACCAGTCGGTCCTCGCCGTCGGCCGCGACGGTCGCGTCGGCCACCGATCCCGCTGCGGCCCCCCGGACGCGAACGCGGGGCGGATCGAAGTCGTACTCCCCGCGGCGCGGGACGACCACGTACTCGATCGTCGTCGACTCGCCGACGTCGATCGCGGCCCCGGCACGGGGCGTCCCGTCGACGACGGTGAGCGCGTCTGGCACGCCGTCGATCACGCGCACGTCCGACAGCGGGCGCGGCCCCTCGTTGCGCACCTCGAGCGTCACCGTCACCGGCCGGCCCGGCGGCGTGGGCGTCTCGTCGACGCGACGGGTCGCCCGGAGTCCGTCCGGGACCGTCACCGACGTGGCCGACCCGTAGGCGACGTAGGCGAGCGGGATCACCGCCGCCAGGAGCAGCACGCCGCTCCGATTGAGCAGGCCGGCGACCGCGAGGATCACCGTCGCCGCGACGCCCGCCTCCCACCGCCGCAGTCGCCCGGTCACTGGGCACCCTCCCGTCCTGCAGCGGCGCCGCGACGACCGCCGCGACGGTCGCCCTCCACCCTGCCCCCGTCGTCGGGTTCTCGGCCGCCGGTCAGGTCCCGAACGCGGCCGTCGCCGCCGACGTCACGGACTGCGAGCGAGGGCTCGTACGTCTCGGCACGTCGCGGGGCGTCGCTCCCGATCACGGGGGCGATGGCGGCGTCGCCGGCCGTCGCGACCGCCGAGACGGCCCGGACGGTCCGCCGCGTCACGGCTCGGCCGGGGTAGAGCCAGTCGCGGAAGCGGCGTCGCAGGGAGCGCGTCGGCGGGTCGACGTGTGGCGACAGGACGGACGCGGCGACGCGGTCGTCAGTCCACGTGCCCGCGTCGAGCGCCTCGGTTGCGGCCGAGCGGTCCTGGCCGCCAGCGACCGCCGCCTCGCAGTAGGCCGTCCGCAGGAGCGGTCTGACGACGGCGAGGCCGTCTTCGACCTCGCGGCGGTCCCTGGCGGCGGCTCTCGCGTCGACGAGGATGCCGGCCAGTCGACTCCCGGAGAGCGGGTACCGGCGCGGGGCGTCTTCGGGGTCGCTCCGGACGATGGGCCCGGCGTTCGACCACGGAACCGGGTCCCGTCGGGAGCGCGACCGGTCGTAGACCAGCCAGGCCGCGGCTGCCAGGCCCCCGACGCCGACCAGGGAGACCAGCGTCCCCGGGTCGGACCCAGGCGTCGTCGGTTCGAACTCCCTGATTGCCAGGACGACGCCCCCGGCGGTCGCCAGCAGTCCCAGGGCGACGAGGCCCCAGCGCTCTTGGTCCCTCATCGCTCACCGGCCTCCTCGTCGCCCCTGGCGGCACGGAGCGCGTCGAACGCCGCCCGCGCCCGGCCCCAGCGCTCCTCGGAGACCGGCCGATCCCCGTACTCGACCTCTCGGAACGCCTCGGTGAGTCCCTCCACCGGTTCCCGGGGAAAGCCCCGGTCGACCGCCGCCCGGGCGACCTCGCCAGGCGAGCGCGAGCGGACGCGACCGGGAACGACCCACCGCGCGAACGTCCGCCAGAGGGCGTGCAGCGACACCCGCGAGGCCCCGGAGGCGTCGTCCCTCGCCGCGTCGCGAGACGTGGGTCTGCCCGTCGCCTCCTCGGCCGCGTCGGGGGACCTGTCCGCGCTGCCAGCACGGTAGGCCCAGCCGAGAACGATCGCCGCGAGGACGGCCAGGCCCGACACCGCGGCGCCCGTCTCCTCGCCGACGAGGTAGCCCGCGGCAACCGCGACAGTCCCACAGCCGGCGACGAGGAGACCACGGACGGAGACCAGCGCGGTCCAGGTGAGCCGCAGCTCGCGCCGGGTGGCCCGCCAGAGTCGACGGGCGCCGGACAGTGCGCTGCCCGGGAGCCCCACGAGCCGTCCGGCCAGAAGCTCCAGTACGGCCCGCATCGAGCGCGGCGTTCCGGCCAGCCGCGCGGCCAGTCCCCCGAGCCACCGGAGTGAGGCGTCAGCGAGCCAGCCGAGCCAGTCGGCCAGTCCCATCGCGAGGCGGAGGATGCCGTACACGGTCGCCTGGAGGACGCTGCCAGCGCTGGCGACCCACGCGCGAACGTCGTCGCGGTAGACGAGGCCAGCCAGCAGGGCGCCGAGGACCGCCGCCCCCGCGAGGACGGCGAGGACGCCGCGTCGTCCGGCGAGGAGGCCAGCGGCGGCGAGCACCGCGAGTCCGGTCCAGCTAGCGGCGACGACCCGGCTGGTGCGCCCCGACGCGCGCCGGGCTGACCAGCCGAGCGACGCGCCGATGGCGCCCAGGAGGAGGACAGCGACGACGATCGTGGGGGCGTAGACCGGCCAGAGCGACGTCCTGGCGGTCTGTTCGTGGCCCGCCACGCTGACAGTCGCCCCCGGATCGGCGGGGAGATCGATCCTGGCGCGGCCGTCGGCGCCCGTCGTCGTGACGCGCTCGCCGTCCACGGAGACCGGGACGACGCCCGCCGACTCGTCGCCGAGTCCCGCGACGACGGTCGCACTCCCGCCCGGAATCGCCAGCGGTCCGGTGGGCCTGACCGCGATGGAGAGGCGGAGCACGTCGACGGTCGTCCGGGCGCCGAACGCCCCACGCGAGACGGCGACGGTCAGTTCGTCGGCGCCCGTCTCCGGAATCCGCAGGTCGAACTGGCCCGCGTCGTCGGTCCGGCCGACCCGCTGTCCGTCGACGGCCACCGTCGCGTTCCGCATGGGCTCCCCGTCGATGGTCGCGTTCACCCGGACGGCGTCACCCGGATAGGGCTCCCCTTCGACGGTGACCGAGGCGGTGCCCCGGACCGGGAGCGTCCCCGAGACGGTCCCCTCGCTCGCCACGAGGCGCTGGAGCCCGCTCTCGTCGTCGATCAGGATCCGTGGCGGGCCGTGGTTCCGGCGCCACTCGTCGTAGCCGGTCTCCATCTCCAGCGGCACGAGGTAGCACCGCTCGACGTCGCCGACTGCCGCCGTGACGGTGAGCTGGCGGACGTACGGCGTCCGCCCGTCGACGCGGCCGGCGTCGTCGGTCCGTCCGACGAGGTCGCCGTCGAGCCACACGCGCCGGTCCCGGACCGCGGCACCGTCGCGCCACCGAACGATCGTGAGGGTCCGCCCCGGCACGACCCGATCCCAGACGACGACGAAGCAGTCCGAGTGGGGGACGGTCTTCGACTGGTTCACGACCGGTCCGTCGCCACCGGTGGCGTTGCCCGCGGTGACGCGAACGTCCTCGCCACCACCGCTCTGGGGCCCGCCGGGTTCTCCCTCACGACTGCCGGGTCGGTCCTCGTTTCGCGGCCCGTCGTCGGGGGTCTGTGTCGGCGTCGGCGTTGCCGTCGGGTCAGAGGGCGAGCGCTCCTCGTCGCCCCCGCGGTCGTCCGCGGCCGAGGCGAGCGGCGGGACGGCGAAGGCGGCCACGACGAGCGCCAGCGCGGCCAGGGTCACCAGCAGCACCTCGCGCGAGCGGAGACTCCTCGCCCCGCCGTCCGTTCTCGGTGACTCTCCCTGATCGGACATCGAGTGTTCGGTCCTCCCCGCGGGCCACGGGCGACGCGACGGTCGCGCCCGCCGGTCCCGCGGCGGATTGCTGGCGGTCCGTTCGACTCGACGGCCCTTCAATCTCCCGTCGGGTCCGGTCCCATCGATGCCTATATTCGACCCACGTCCCAAGGGCCGCCACCATGCGGGTGCGCGACTGGCAGGACATCCTGACCGACGTCGTCGAGAGCAACGCCGACCCCGGCGGCTGGCGCGCCGTCGGTGGCGACCGCACCGGCGGCCTCGGAGAGGACCTCTTCGTCGGCCACCCCGACGCCGGCGTCTTCCAGCTGAAGACCTACGCGAAGAACCCCTTTCAGGTCGAGGGCGTGGGCGCGCAGGTCGCCCGCCGCATCGACGACGACATCGAGCCCATGTTCCCCGGGAAGGAGGGGTCGCCGGGACTCTTCGGCGTCCAGGAACCCGTCGAAGACGAGGACGAGGCCGAGGACGTGGTCAAGCGGATCGGGTCCGTCGTCGAGGCCCACGCCGACGCGCCGACGACGCCGCAGGACCTCTTCGACGACGTCATGGACGCCATGGAGAGCCCCGCCTACGGGCCGATGGACTTCGACCACTACGACCGGCCCGACACACTCGACGACCTCACGGACACCTTCGAGGAGGCAGAGGACCTGCTCGACGCGGAGTTCGAGGACGTCGTCAGCGAGGACGTCGAGCGCGGCTTCCACTGAGCGGCGCCGTCGCCCCGGGGACCGACCGCCCACTCACAGCCGCTTCGAGACGTAGGGGCCGTCCTGGCGATACCCGAGCTTGTCCCGGTAGTACTCCCGGACGCCGATGCCGCTGAGCACCGCGAGCTTCTCGTAGCCTGCGTCGGCCGCCAGGTCCTCGGCCTCCCGGAGCAACCGCCGGCCCCAGCCCTGGTGCTGGTGGCTGCCGACGGCGGCGTCGGCCTCGCCGAGACTGGCCGCCGCGTCCGCCCCGCCGGCGCCAGTACTCCCGACGCCGACCTCGCTCCCGTAGACGTGGAGTTCGCGGACGACGGCGGCGTCGTCGAGTTCCCGCCGGACTGGGTCGTTCGGGAACCGGAGCCGACAGAAGCCCACGAGGAGGTCCTGGGCGAAGTCCTCGACGCTAATGAAGTGTTCCGTGCCGCCACCGGACTCGTAGGTGATCGTGTCGAGATCGAGCGACTCGGGGTCGGCGTCGTTGTGCCCGACCTCCCGACACCGGATGCACTCGCAGGTCCAGCCGTGCTCGTCCATCCGCTGGCGGGCGAGCTGGCGGAGGTTCGACTTCCAGACGCCGCCCTCGATGAAGTCGGCGGGAATGTCTCGCTGGACGCGCTGGAGACGCGTGTAGCGCGGGATGTCCCGCTTGATCCGCGCGACGAGTTCCGCGGCCGTCTCGTTGTCCAGGGGGTCGAACTCGCCCCGGTGCCAGGAGTCGTAGACGGCCGTCCCCTCGACGACGAGCGTCGGGTAGATCTTCAGGAAGTCCGGGCGCCAGGCCGGATCGTCGAAGATGCGCCGGAAGTCCTCCAGGCACATCTCCGTCGACATCCCCGGCTGGCCCGGCATCATGTGAAAGCCGACCTTGAAGCCAGAGTCGCGCAGCCGACGATTGGCGTCGATGGAGTCCTGGGTGCCGTGGCCCCGGTGCATCTCGCGGTTGATCCGCTCGACGGTCGTCTGGACGCCCACCTCGACCTTCGTCCCGCCGAGAGCGAGCATCCGGTCGATCTGCTCGGGATCACACCAGTCGGGCTTGGTCTCGAAGGTGGTCGCGACGTTGCGGACGTCCGCGGTTTCGTTGCGAGCGATCACGTCTTCGACGTATTCGAAGTCGTACTCGTCGGGATCCTGTGCGAAGCTCTCGCCCTCCGCAGGCTGGGGCTCGCCGTCGACGTCGTACTCGTTCATCGCCTGCAGCGCGCGCTTGACGAACCACTCCTGGTAGTCGTGCGAGCGCGCGGTCATCGTCCCACCCATGAGGATGAGTTCGACCTTGTCGACGGGGTGGCCGATCTCACGGAGCTGGTGGAGGCGGAGTCGGACCTGGCCGTACGGGTCGTAATCGTTCTGGACACCCCGCGCAGCGGCGGGCTCGTGGCCGGTGTAGCTCTGGGCCGAGGAGAACTCCGAGTCGGGTCCGCCGGGGCAGTACAGGCACTTCCCGTGCGGGCACCGCTCGGGGGAGGTCATGATGGCGACGGGCGAGACGCCCGAGGCCGTCCGGACGGGCTTGCGCCGGAGGACCTGTTCGAGTTCCTCGCGCGTCCCCTCCGGTGCGCGGTCGAGCAGCTCCGAGTTCTTGGGCACCTTCGGCGCCGAGTAGTCGCCACAGACCTCGGTCTTGGCGGACTCGAGGTCCTCCCGGCCGACGTCCCCGGCGAGGATGCGGTCGATCAGCTCCGCACAGACCTGCTCGAACGCGTCCTCGGTGGCGGGGGTGTCGCTGCTCATCGGGCTCGCTGTCGCTCCTATCTCCCCGCGTCGGCCGAATAAGGGTGTCGCTTGGGTGACCCACGGGCTGGCGGTCACGCCCCGAATCACCGGTCGCGGCGTCGGTCCGCGCCGTCGTCAGTCGCGACCGGTCGCTATCTCGACGTCCTCGAAGGTCACCTCGACGGGATCGGCGAACCGATCCCCGTTCTCCTCGTCGTGGCGTGGGAAGGTCGGCGCGTCCGCCTCGACGGTGATCGAGTAGGTGCCGTCGCCCGGCAGTTCCAGGTTCTGGCCGTAGTGGTACAGGCCCGGGTGCCAGAGGAAGGGGACGTCTGTGTCCGCGACCGTCTCGCCGTCCGCTTCCTCGATGGTCGCGTGCACGGTTACCTCGGGGAGGAACCGGCCGTCGGCCGCGCTCGCGACGACGACCTCCAGGTGGCAGTTTTCGCCCTCGGCCGGGTCTTCCCAGGTGAGGTCGCCGCCATCCATCCGGTACATGCCCTCTGCCTCCTCCTGTGCGAAGCCGACGAGGTAGTCGCCGACAGTCCGCGTGTCGCCGGTGTGTGCGACGTCTTCGATCATGTGCTGGACCGCCTCGCGGTAGTCGTCGCCAGCCGCCCGCGCCAGTTCGAGATGGCGCTCGTCGACTTCGTCGCTGGGTCGAAGCTGTCGCTGATTGCTCATCGGTGTGCCGAGGTCCGCCTCGAACGCGAAAAAGGAGCTGGCTGGCGAATGCAGGCCTGGACGACGCTCTCTCAGGCCGCCGCGACGGACGAGAACTCGCTGCCCAGCGCCGTCAGGACCGCGTCGCGGACGGCCGCGCGCTCCCCAGAGAGGAACTCGATGCGACCCTCGCGGGCGCCGCTGGCGTCGAGCCCCGCCTTCGGTGCGTCGTCGGTCGCGGCCGCGACGACCTCCCGCACGTCGAGGTCGGCGTCGGTCCGAACGTAGGCCTCGTCGGTGCCCAGGCCGACGAGCGCGTCGCCAGCGTCGCGCTCCTGGCGCCAGAGGACGTCGAGCAGGAGCGGCGTCGGCGGGAACTCGTACCGGTGGGTGTAGGCCTTCGTGTCGAGGACGAGGACGGTCGAACCGTCGACCTCGCGGGTCTCCAGGTTCGCGAGTGCGGTCTCGACGGCCGTGTCCATCCGGGTCCGGTACTGCTCGCTGACGTGGGCGGCGAGCGTCTCGTCCTCCCCGTCCGCCTCGCCAAAGAGGAGGTCCACGATCAGTTCGCGCTTGTCCTCGTAGGACTGGTAGAACGCCTCCAGCGCGATGGCCTCGCGGAGTTCCCGGGCCTCGCTTTCGTCGTACCCGGCCTCCGCGGCCAGGTCGAGGTAGGCGTCGGGGGCGTCCTCCCAGAAGCTCACCGCGGGGAGGTGCGCGAGGTCGTCACGGACGTCCTCGTCGACGTGCGCGGCGACGTTCGCCGCGAGCGCGGCCGCGGTCGTGTTCGCGTCGTCCGTCTGCGGCGTGACCGTCGTCCCCACCGCCTCGCGGACGTCCTCGTCGACCGTCGCGGCCTCCACGACCAGCGTCCGCGCGCCGTAGACGTCGAGCAGGTCGTAGCTGTCGAGCGACTCGCGCGTGCCGCCCGCCCCGACGAAGACGAACAGGGGGACCTGCTCGTCGTGACGCTCCGCGTTCGAGAGCATCGTCGTCACGTCCCCGGTCGCGTCGTCGAGATCGTAGACCGTCCCCTCCAGGGGTCGGCGGTCGAAGTAGTGGTACTCGGCGTCGGCGCCCTGGTGTTCCTCGCGGACGAGCGGGAGCGTCGCGCGTTCGAGCGCGGCGCCGCCGACGTAGCCGTCGACGCTGGCGGCGTGGCGCACGATGACCGGCCGGCCCTCGATGACGGCCCGGCGGACGGCGGTCGCGGCGTCGCGCAGCGAGTCCGACAGGGCCTCGACGGCGGCGTCGTCGGCCAGGGGATCGACCGCGTCTGGCCGGGACCGCTGCACCATCGCGTCCTCCATGCGCTCTTCGACGGCCGACCGCTCGTCGTCCTCCAGGACGACCAGCGCCTCGGTCTCGACCTGCAGGTCGCCGCGGCGACGCTCGACCTCGCCGTCGAGTCGGACGACGTCGCCCTCGCCGACTTCGGGGTAGGCGCGGACGCCTGCCTCCTCGAAAGCAGCACAGTCGACGGTCCCGGTCTCGTCGCGGAGTTCGAAGACCGTCGGGCCGCTCGTCTGCCGCGCGCTGACGATCTCGCCCTCGATCCGGACGATCTCACCGACGAGGTCCCCGAGGGCGTCGATCGTCGCGTGTTCCGGGTCCGGCCGGGACGCACCGTCCGCGGCAGCACTCCCCTCCGCCTCAGCCTCCGTCCCGCCGTGCCCGTTTCCCGACGCGGCGTCGGCCTCCCCGTCCTCGCTCGACTCGTCTCGCTCGACTGCGGACGGCGATATCTCGCTGCCGCCGTCGTTCGCGGACGCCTCCTCGCCGTCGCTCTCGTCGTCCTCGGCGAGCAGTTCGGTGTCGGCGTCGGGGTCGTCGATGAGGGTCCCCCGGAACTCGTTCTCGCCCTGCCGGATCGACCACCCGAGGTCGACGTTGCCGTTGTCGCGGACGTTCTGGACCTGGACGAAGACGGCGTCGCCCGGGTCCCAGTCCAGGCTCTCGAGGCGCTGGTCCAGCTCACTCTTGTGCAGGAGACCGGTCACGCGGTCCCCGATGTTGACGAACACGCCGAACTCGGCGAAGCCGTCGACGGATCCACGGTAGAACCGGTCGATCGTCAGCTGGTTCGGGTGCGAGCCCCGGAACTCGAAGACGACGTCTTCTTCGTGGATGTCACAGATTCGACCGTCGACAGACGTTCCGCAAATGATACACGAACCCATTGACGGGAGAAAGCGGTTCCGCCCTAAAACGGTTGTCGAATCACCGCGGCGAGCCAGGCGTGGGCCGTCGCCGGGCCTCACGACCGCTCGCGGGCGTCACTCGAAGACGTCCGTCTCCTCGGCGAGGTCGTCGAGGCCGTCCGCGACCGCCGTCGCGTCGTCGGGGAACAGCGCCACCTCCACCTCGTTGCCGTCCTCGTCGGCGAACGCCAGTTTGACGCGTTTGTCGCCGAACGCGCGCACCTCCACGTCCATCACGTCGTAGAGCTTCGCGGTCCCGGTCCGGTTCGACGGACCGACGTGCTTGATGGCGCCCTCCTTGAATTCGAACATGAACTCGTCCAGGTCGAGACTGAGCATACCGGGGGTCGGCGCGGCGGGTGGATAAACGTGGCCGTCCGTCTCAGGCGAGGCCCGCCACGGCGTCGGCGAGCAACTCGCCCGTCGCGAGAATCGCCCCGATGCCCCAGAAGCCGTACCCGAACACGAGCACGACCGGAAGCGCCCCGACAGCGAGGGCGACGGGCAGTCGCACGTCGTGGACCACGGCAGTGCCGAGGACGTAGAGGCCTGCACCCCAGACCACGCAGACCGCCCCGACCCGTGGGTCCGGGACGCCCGCGAGGACGCAGGGCGCCGTGGCGTAACACAGGACCTGGACCGTCTCGCTCACGCCCGCGCGGTTCGGGACGGCCGCGATCAGGAGGAGCGTCTGGACGGCGGCCACGAGGTGGACGACCGCCGGGGCCACCAGCACGACGGCGACGAGGATCCACATCGCCGCCGAGAGCAGCGGTCGGCCGCCGACGACGGGATACACCTCGGGGACGAGGAGGTGGCGGAGCCCCTCCTCGACGAGGACGACCATGGCGAGAAAGGTCAGGCCTGGCGCCTGGTCGCCGGGCGCAACGTTCGAGGCGAAGAAGGTCCGCGGCCTGACGAGGACTTCTCCCCACGCGCGAACGATCGCACGCGGGCCTCGCGGCCGTCCGATCCCGGAATCGCCGACCCAGCGCGTCACGCCCGCTGGTACTCACACCGAGGACATGACCGTTGTGACTCGCGGGACGACCCGCCGGCCACAGTCTCAGTCGGTGGCCCCGACGTTCTCCTCGCTCTCGAAGCTCGCGGGATCCGCCTCGATGTTCGCGAACCGGACGGCCTCCTCGCCGAGCGTCGCCACGCGATCGGCGACGGTCTCGTCGACGATTTCTCCGTCCTCGATCTCGGACGAGGCTCGCGGAATGGCGGCCTGGTGGGGGATGACCCAGGCGTCGAGCGCCCGGCAGACCGACCGGAGGTGCTCGAGTGCCGTGATCGGGAAGCTCCCGCCGGCGACGCCGAGCAGCCCGACGGTCTTCTTCTCGAACTCGTCGAAGCCACAGTAGTCGATAGCCGTCTTCAGCGGCGAGGAGTACGAGCCGTGGTACATCGGCGTCCCGAGGAGGATCGAGTCGGCTGCGCGCACCCGCTCGCGGAGTGCAGGCGCCTCTCCGGCGTCGTCAGCGTCGGCGTCGTAGATCGGGAGGTCCCACTCGCGGAGGTCGAGCAGTTCGGTCGACGCGCCGCGGCCGGCAGCCGCGTCGAGGGCGTGGGCGAGTCCGGTTCGGGTGTGACTGGCGTCGCGGAGACTGCCACAGATGGCGACGACGTGAACGGAGTCTGCCATGTGCGCGGGTCCGGCCCGGATCGTCAAAGTGGTGTGGATTCCGGCCGACCGGTGACGGGCTACCGCCGGAGCGACGCCTCGCCGTCGGACGTGGCCACGAGCCCGTCGGCTTCGAGATCTGCCAGAAGGTCCCGCAGCCACTCCCGGCCGTACTCTCCGTCGGGAGCGTAGTCGACCCGAATCCGCGGCCCGAGTTCGTCGAGCGTCAGTGGTCCGTGCTCGCCCAGGGTCCGCACGATGCGCCCCCGAAACTGCCGGCGGCTCCCCTCGAAGGACGGTTGCGTCGGGACGTCGGGCGCGGTGAAGTCGCCCGTCTCGTAGGCCTCGCAGACCGAGCGCCAGGGACAGGCCGCCTCGTCGCACGCGGGCGTCTTCTCGCAGGCCTGCCCGCCCAACTCCATGATGGCGTTGTTCCAGGCCCGCGACTCGCCCGCGGGCATGAGGTCGTCCGCGGCAGTCTCGAAGGCAGCGTCGTCGTCCGGGACGTCGAACGCGCGGTGGAGGACACGCTTGACGTTCGTGTCCACGACTGCGCCGCCGGCGTTGAACGCGAAGCTCGCCACCGCGTTGGCGGTGTAGGGGCCGACGCCCATCAGCTCCTGGAGTTCTCCCGGCGACTCGGGAAACTCGCCGCCGTACTCGTCGACGACCTCACCGGCGGCCTCGTTGAGGTACGTCGCGCGGTTGTTGTACCCCAGGCTGTGGTCGGTCCAGAAGCCGACGACCTCGGCGCGGTCCGCGTCGGCAAGGGCCTCGACCGTCGGCCAGCGGTCGAGGAAGGCGTGCCAGGCGTCCACCACCCGACCGAGCTGGGTCTGCTGACTCATCACCTCGGAGACCAGGATCTCGTAGGGGTCGGTCGTCTCCCGCCAGGGGAACGTGCGGTGGTGGTCGTCGTACCACGCCAGCAGGGCGTCGCGGACCGCCGGGAGGTCGACGGCAGCGACGGGATCACTGGGATCGCGGTCGCCGGGCGCGTCGTCCGCTGTCTCGCCCATCGTCGGTCGAGCCCACCTAGCGCCGGCCCGGGCTTACGTATGGCGATCCCAGGCGCGGGTCGCCGGACGGACCCGAGCGAAAGCGGTTTCCACGGCCCGGCCCTCCCGCCGGCAATGAGCCTCGACGACCTCTCCGCGGACGTGACCGACCGCTACGCCGACCTGGGCGACGAGATCGCCGTGAACCTGGATCGCGAGACCCGCAACGAACTCGCCATGCTGACGACGGCGCTCGACCCCGAGGACCCGGACGAACTCGTCCGGCGCGCGGTCCATATGCTCTTCCAGACCGCCGTCGAGACCGGCAACCTCGACTTCCACCTCCGCAGTGGCTACGACGTGACCTACGACGAGTACCTCTCGGGGATGACCTTCGAGGAGATGACTGGCGCCGACCAGTTTCCGCAGGCCGCCCAGGACGACGATCGGCGCTACCAGTTCTGACCCAGCAGGCGTCCACGCACACCCGCCGGCTCAGGTCGCTGCCGCGATCGCCTGGGTCGAGAGGTCGACGCCGAGGTCGCCCTCTCGCTCGGTTACGTCCTGGGGCGGGAGGAGCCGGATCGTCCGGTCGCCACAGCCGAGCGTCAGGAGACGCGCGTGAACGCCGCGTCGATGCCGTCGTCGCGGCGTGCGGTGCTCTCGAACTCGACTGGTCGGTGCAGAACGGGCCGATGGCGGGTTCGGAGACGTCTCAGACGAACTCGTAGACGTCGGTGCTCGCCGCGGCGTGGGCATGGTGGGCGGCGACGGTCCGACGGGCGCGGTCAGCCGGTAGCTCGTCGACCTACGGGTCGACGCTGTCCCGGTCCATGTGGACGCATCCGAGACGGACAGGATACGTGGTGCGACGTGACAGCCACGGGCCCTCAGACGGCGATGAGAGCAGTGCCCACCCCCGCGACGGCGAGGACGGCGCCACTCCAGACCGCCACCCGCGTCGTGAGGTCGCGGTTCCCGCTGGGGACACAGAGCGCGGCCTTCACGACGATGCTCGCGGCTGTCGCGATCAGAATTGCCAGCGAGGCGGTCCCCGGGCCGATGGCGCCCCCGCGGAACAGCACCACCGCGGACGTGGTGGCCCCCGCGCTTGAGACGAGGCCCGTCAGGGCGGAGGCTGCGTAGAGACCGGCAGCCCCGGCGCGGGCCTGCGCGACGCCGCCGGCGACGACGATCAGCAGGAAGAGCCCGCCGAACACGAGGGCGTTCCGCAGCGAGAAGGGGCTGTCGAGGTCCATCTCGACGGGCTGGCTCCAGTCCGCGCTGACGAAGGCGACGAGCAGGCTCCCGGCGACGACCGCCCCGAGGGGGACGATAGCCTCGAGGAGGAACCCGGACCGCGGGCCGGCGGTGAATCCGAGCGTGATGACGAGATTCCGGAGCGCCATGGCGGCGTCGGCGAGGAGGATTCCCGCGACCGCGTAGCCGGTCGCGTCGGGTCGCTGCCTGACGTAGTCGAGCATCGTCCCGACCACGGCCGTCGAGGAGGCGAGCCCGCCGAAGAACCCGGTGATCGCGATGCCCCGCCCCCCGTAGCTCCGGACGATGGCGTAGTTGACGATGCCGATGGCGGCCACGGTCACGACCATGAGCCAGACGATCCGGAGTTCGACCTGGAAGTCCAGGCTCCCGAAGGTCACGTCCATGGGCTGGGCCGGGAGGAGCGGGAAGACGACGAACGCGAGGATGGCGAACTCCCCCGCCGACTGGAGTTCCTCCTGGGTGATGGCTCCCGCGAAGCCGTGGAGCTGGCGCTTGAGGACGAGCAAGAGCGAGGAGAGGACGGCGACGGCGACCCCGGCGACGAACAGGCCGGAGCCGACCAGGACGCCAACGCCGTAGGCGACGAGCATCGAGACGCCGGTCGTCAGGGAGAGACCCGCGCCCGAGCGCAGGCCGTCGAGGGCGAGGACGAGGCCCTGTGCGACGACGAGGACCCCACCGACGACGAGGAGCCCCCCGTGGCCGAGGACGGTGAAGACTGCGGCCACGAGGCTGATCAGGGCGAACGTCCTGACGCCTGCGGACTTGTGGGACCACTCGCGCTCCAGGCCGAGGAACAGGCCGAGCGCAGTGGCCAGCGCGATCCGCAGAACCGTCTCGTCAGTCGCGAGAGCCGCCGCGTGTTCCGTCACGCCCGTGTGTTCGCGGGAGGGACGGTTAAGCGTACGCCGACCCCGTCGAGGGCGAGCAAGGCGGGGCCGTCACCACTGCCCGTCTGCGGGAACGAGCCTCGTGCCGTCCCGGGGACAGAAGTCGTACTCCTCGTCGCGGGTCTGGAAGCCACACTCGGGGCAGCGCCGTCCCGCCTCATCGGTGTCGGACCGGTCGCTCCGCCCCCGGCGAAACAGGAAGGGCACGAACGGGACGAACAGGAAGAGGAGAAGCGAGTCGAAGTAGACCCAGGCCACGACGCTGACGAGGAGGCTCACCGCCAGGCCGACGACCGCAGTGACGAGACTGGCCCGGCGCATCACCGCCTCAGTCTTCGACGTACTGGGATTCCCACTCGCTGCGGGCCTCGATCTCGCGGCGGCCGCGACGCGTCAGGCTGTAGAAGTTGGTCCGCCGGTCGCGCTGCCCTTTCTCGACGAGCCCCTTCTCGACCAGCGTGTCGAGGTTGGGATACAGGCGACCGTGGTGGATCTCCTTCTCGTAGTACTCCTCGAGTTCCTCCTTGATCGCGAGGCCGTGGGGCTCGTCCTTCCCCGCGATGACGTACAGCAAGTCACGCTGAAATCCTGTCAGGTCGTGCATCGGTAAGATCTACCCCTACGTACTTGTCGGAATATATTAAATATGTCGTTCCAAATACGTGCGTCGCCCCCGCTGTCCACCAGAGCGAGCCGGAAGCCCGACACGGGCCGACTCGTCTGTGCTGGCGTCGTCAGCCGGAAACCCCCGGCCGGGCCCCGGGAGGGGTTCCCACACGGTCGAACTCGTCCCACCCCGTGATCGGACCGGACTCGCTCCGCCGGCAGTCCTCCCGTCCCAGACCGGCCACAGTCGGCGCGACCAGCCTTTCAGTCGGCCGATACGAACTCACTCGACTCTGTTCGGATAGGTACCACACACGTGGGAAGCGACGAGATGCTTACACTGGGCGGTACCGTCGCTGGTCGCGTTCCATTCTGCCCACTTCGCACCCGTCGGGAGCGAAACGCAGTCGCTCCGTCTCGATGTCCTGTGGAAAGGTAAGGAAAGCAGTTCGCGCGGGAAAACCGCGCGAACGCTTGCCGCCCTGAATTGGTCCCCGCTGACGCTTCGGCCCTCCAAGCGAAGCGTCATGTGGTCAAATCGGGGGAAGGGACTTAAATGTACCGGCCCGGGTTTCGTTCAGTTCGCTAACGGGTTCCGAGCGGCCCGCTCGGAGCCAGTCTCGCCGTTGGTCGCGGTCGCGTCGAACCAGTCCATCACGTGACAGGTGTGGGCGCACGGCCCTGGCTGGCCACGCCAGCGCGGGCCGGGTCACATGTGTTCCTCCTCGAGGACCCACCCGAGCGCCCGTCGGTAGTGGGTGAACAGCTGCCGAACCCCCTCGTGGCGCATGTCCTCGTCGTCGAGCTGGTCGACCAGGAACTCGTACTGCTCCCGGATTTCGGCCTCGTCGCGCATGCCGTGACGGTCGGTACTCGGAGCAATCAAGGTTCGGTCGGACCCGGTGTCGTTTTGGGTGGGCGAGTCGAACGTGAGTGCATGGAACTGCGGGGCGAGCGCGAGTGCCGGGCGTGTGGGACCCGCTGGTCGTACTACGAGACCGGGGCGATCGCTTGCCCGGACTGCGGGAGTCTCAGGAGCGTCGCCGTCGACGACGGCGCGGTCCACACCGGTGGCGACGCGACGCTTGACCTGGGGGAGGCCCGGGCGGCTGTCGACGAGGCCTCCGTCGACCGCGTCGCGACGGCGGCCGCTGACGCCGCACGGGACTACCGGCGCGACGTCGGCTTCGTCTCGGGCGGCGACCTCCGGAACCTTCCCGACGACTACCTCCTCGCTGCGGAGATCGAGGCCGTCGGGTCCCGTCTCGCACGGGAGCTACAGGTCTCGGAGACGGCCGAGCACTATCTCCTCACCCTCCTTCGCGTACCCGTCGACGGCGAGCGACCGGGGCCGGACGCGGTCCCCACCGAACTCCGCGCCGAGCGCGGCCTGGCCGTCAGCCGGGCCGTCGACGCGTACCGGCGCGACCTCCGGGCGTACGTCGAGGACGTGGACGGCGACCTCGCGTCGGCACTGTCGGCCGTCCGCTCCCACCAGAAGCGCATCGAGGCGCTCGACGGCGACGTCGACCCCCGGACGGCCGAGCGGCTTGTCGGGGCGATCCGGGACGTGTACGCGTACGTCGAGCGCGACGACGAGGCCGCACTCGCGCGCATCGCGGAGCGACTGCCGGACCGGCGGTGACGCCGGAGGATCGGCGGTCGATCAGGGCAGCGAGACGGACACGTCGGCCTGCTGGCTGGCCGCCAGTACCGTGTTGTAGAGCAACATCGCCCGGGTCATCGGCCCGACGCCGCCGGGGACGGGCGTGATGGCGTCGGCCGTGGCCGTCGCGGAGTCGAAGTCGACGTCCCCGACCAGTTCGTAGCCCTTCTCGGTGTCGGCGTCGACGCGGTTCACGCCGACGTCGATGACTGTCACCCCTTCTGAGAGCATCGACCCGTCGATCAATTCGGGGACGCCCACGGCCGCGATCACGACGTCGGCCTGGCGCGTCTTCGCGGCGAGGTCGTCCGTCCGGGAGTGACAGACTGTCACCGTCGCGTTCCCGCCGGGGGCCTTCTGGATGAGCAGGTTCGCCATCGGCTTGCCGACGATGTCCGAGCGGCCGACGATCACCACGTCCTTTCCCTCGGGGTCCACGTCCACGGCGTCGAGGAGTTTCTGGATGCCGTGGGGCGTGCAGGGCTTGAACCGGGCCTCCCCGGCCACCAGCTTGCCGACGTTCTCCGGGTGGAAGCCATCGACGTCCTTCGCGGGGTCGATGCGCTCCAGGACCGCACGCTTCTCGACGTGGTCGGGGACGGGCATCTGGACGAGGACGCCGTTCACGTCCGGGTCGGCGTTGAGGTCGTCGATGGTGTCGAAGAGCTCGTCTGCGGGCGCGTCGGGGTCGATCTCGACGTCGATGGCGTCGATGCCGACCTCCTCGCAGTCGTCCTGTTTCATCGAGACGTAGGTTTCACTGGCGGGGTCGTCGCTCATCAGGACCGTCGCGAGGCTCGGAGTGACGCCCGCGTCGTCGAGCGTGTCGATCGCATCGCCGAGGCCGTCGCGCACGTCCGCCGCGACGGCGTTGCCGTCGATGATCTCGGTCATTGGATACTACGCGGGCGGGGCGACCCTTGAACGTCCCGAAATAGCCGTCTGCCGACCCCCGTGGGTCAGGGGCAGTCGCCCGGCCCGAAGCGCCGTGGCTCGGCGCCCTGGGCGACCAATCGACTGGTGCCGTCGTCGAGGGTCACGAGCGCGACCTGCCCCCCGTAGCCGTGAGTCTCGTCGTGCCCGCGAACGACGACGCAGGTCACGTCGTCGGGCAGGTCGACTGTCGCGGAGCGCGTGAAGGGCTGCGTCGAGTGCGGGTGGGCGAGGTCCCGCCGTCCGTGGCGCGTGCCGTCGACCGATTCGACCTGCCACCAGTTCGCGTACCCCTCCTCGCCCGCGTCGTCGTGGTCGAGGGTGACGTCGAAGTCGTACCTCGCGCCCGACGAGTGTGAGACCGTCACGCCGACCACGTTCGCCTCCCGCCGGTTGAGGTCGGCCGTCGGCCCGGATCCGGTCGTCGCTTCGGTCTCGTTCCTCGCTGTCGTCTCGGTCCCGGACCGATCGGGAGACGAGCCGGTCGGTGTCGGAGACTCGGGGGTGGTGTCGGGCGATTCGTTTTCACCGTTTCCTGGCGTCGCCGTGCCAGCGTCTCCCTCGCCGTCGCCACACCCGGCGACAGACCCCGCGAAAAGGACGCTGCCGAGGCTCGCGACGAAGCGACGCCTCCTGGTCGGAGCGATACCGGGCATCAGACGGACGGTCGCCGCCGACTGGGAAAAGCCTGCCCCGGGCTGGTATCGTCGGCGAGCAGTCGGCTCGCGATTCCATTTCCTCTCTACGCCTCGCTCGCCGAAGTACGGGTCCCGGCACACCGCGCTGGCGGATCGGGAGCCAGGCCAGGACTCCGTTCTTCAGTCGTACAGCGGGTACTCGTCGGTCAGTTCGTCGACGCGCGCGGCGACGTCGGCCTTGACCGCGTCGTCGTCGGGCGCGTCGACGACCCGCGCGATGAGGTGGCCGACCTCGTGGCAGGCGTCCTCGTCGAAGCCCCGCGTCGTCAGGGCGGCCGTGCCCGCGCGGATACCCGAGGGGTTGAACGCGGAGCGCGTCTCGCCGGGGACGGTGTTGGCGTTGAGGACGATGCCGGTCTCTTCGAGGGCCTCCTCCGCGTCCTTCCCGGTCGTGTCCGGGTGGGACTCGCGCAGGTCGACCAGGACGAGGTGGTTGTCCGTCCCACCGGAGACCAGCGAGAAGCCGTGGTCCTGCAGGTGCTCCCCGAGGGCCTGGGCGTTGTCGACGACCTGCTGGGCGTAGTCCTCGAACTCGGGCTGGAGCGCCTCCTGGAACCCGACGGCCTTGCCCGCGACGTTGTGCATCAGGGGACCACCCTGGCTGCCGGGGAAAACCGCGGCGTCGACGTCGTCCGCGTACGCCTCGTCGCACATGATGATGCCGCCGCGACCCGCGCGGATGGTCTTGTGTGTCGAGCCGGTGACGAAGTCGGCGACGCCGATCGGCGAGGAGTGGACGCCCGCGGCGACGAGACCGGTGACGTGGGCGATGTCCGCGAGGTGGTAGGCGTCGACGGCGTCGGCGGCCGCCTGGATCTCCTCCCAGTCGACGTCGCGGGGGTACGCGGAATAGCCCGAGACGATCACGTCGGGTTCGAACTCGCGCGCGTGCTCGTGGAGCGCGTCGTAGTCGATGTAGCCCGTCTCGGGGTCGACGTGGTAGTGTTCGACGTCGTAGGTCTGGCCGACGAAGTTCGCCGGGTGACCGTGGCTCAGGTGCCCGCCGTGTTCGAGTTCCAGCGAGAGGATCCTGTCGCCGGGGTCGAGGACGGCGAGGTAGACGCCCATGTTGGCCTGCGTCCCGGAGTGGGGCTGGACGTTGACGTGGTCGGCGCCCCACAGTTCCTGGGCTCGCTCGATGGCGGCCTCCTCGACATCGTCGGCGAACTCACAGCCCCCGTAGTAGCGCTCGCCAGGGTAGCCCTCTGCGTACTTGTTCGTCAGTTCGGAGGACTGGGCCTCGAGGACTGCCTCGCTGACGTGGTTCTCGCTGGCGATCATCGCAAGCGTGTCGTTCTGCCGCGCGCGTTCGCCCTCCAGGGCGTCCGCGACGGCCGGATCGACCGACCGGACGGAGTCGTAGCTCATGTTCCACGGGTCGCCCGGCCCGGGTAATAATCTACCTGTCCCGGACCACGCCTGGCACCGACCCTCGTTGCCTCCCGGGCGTCGTGAAACGGTCCGGCTGCCTTCCGCCGGTTTCGCGAAAAATTGTCCAAAAGGATCCTTGATCCCGGCTGATCGTGTTAGTGTTTCATGATTTTCGGCCAGTAAAATTAAATACGGGAACCGGGCTTAGGTGCGGGTGGGATGCACGCTGTAAGCCACGATGACGAGGACGTCGGTGACGTCGTTTCCGCAGGGCTCGAGGGCGTAACCGGGGACGTCCTCGTCGTCAATCCAACGAAGCCGACGGTCAGGGCGCTGGTCGACGAACTCGGCGCGATGGACTCGCCCCCGACCGTCAGACTGCTCGTCGACGACGGGCCCCTCAAGGATCTCGTGAACGACTTCCTCGTGGGGAGCGCCGTCGCTGACCTGCTCGCCGACGGGACGCTGTCGATTCGCACGCTCCAGTCGGTCCCCCGGAACTTCCTGTTCGTCTCGCCAGACTCGGTGATGGCCGTGGTCGACGGTGGCGAGACCGTCGCCGGCCTCACGGCCGACGAGGACGCCATCGTCGACGGGACGTACGACCACTACGACGCCCGCTGGGGAACGGCCGCGGAGTTCACGCTCCGGACCCCACCGATCTCGGAGGTCCTCTCGACCCTCGAGAGCGACATCGGCGAGGCGACGGCGGCGGACTTCGAGGCCGTCCTCGCGGCGCTCGACGCGGCCCGCGGCGACGGCGACGGCCTCGACGAGGTGACGATCAGCCTGCTCGTCGCCGCGCGCAACGGCGTCCTCCTCTACGACATCAGCAAGTGGGGTGAGGACGTCGGCCTCGCCAGCAAGGCCACCTTCTCCCGGACGAAGACGCGACTGGAGGACGAGGGCCTCATCGACACCGACAAGGTCCCCATCGACGTCGGCCGCCCACGACTCCGTCTCAAGCTGGGGGACGACTCTCTCGGCGACCTGTCGATCCCGGAGATGGTCGAGCGGGTCCAGGAACGCGTCGCGGACGAGGCGTAGGCTTTTCTCCCCCGGCGCCGTGCGGCCGGCATGACAGTTGGACTCGTCGGCAGTGGTCCAGCCGTGGACGCGGTCGGAGCCGCACTCGCCGACGTTGACGCCGAGACGACGGTCGTCGACCCAGACGCGGTCGCGACCGTGACCCTCGCCGTGGCAGTCGGTCGCGTCGGCGACGACGTCCTGGCGACGGTCGACGAGCACGCACGCGAGTCGGCACTGCCCTGGATTGCCGTCGAACTCGGTGGCGTCGGCGGCTACCCCGTCGTCGACGCCGCAGTCGCCGGCTTCGCCCCGGAGACCGCCTGCTACCAGTGTCTCTGCGGTCGCGTCGCGGCCAACGTCGATCCCGAGGCCGAGCCGACGGCCGCGCCGCCGGCCCACACCGCGCGCTTCGCGGGGGCCGTCGCGGGTCGCGCCGCCGCCCGTCACCTGGCCGGGGAGGAGAGTGCCGTCTTCGGGACGCTCCGCGAGATTCCCCACGCCGAGCGCCCCCTCCTCCCCCTCCCGGGCTGTTCCTGCGGCGACGACTACGTCCCCTCGCTCGACCTGACGGCCGTCGACCGGACGCTCGAGGAGTCACTCGCGCTCGCCGAGCGTGGCCTCGACGAGCGGGTCGGCGTGGTCCAGGAGGTCGGCGAGGCCGAGTCGGTCCCCGCCCCGTACTACCTGGCGCAGACGTGCGACACGACCGGCTTCAGCGACGCGACCGCCGCCAGGAACGGCGCCGGCGTCTCGCCGGACTGGGACGCGGCCTTCATGAAGGCGCTCGGCGAGGGCTACGAGCGCTACTGCGCCGGCGTCTACCGGACGGCGGACCTGCGCGAGGGGCCCCCGGCCGAGGTGGCCGACGCCGTCCCGCCCGCCGACTTCGTGCGCCCCGAGGACGGCGACGAGGCGTCGATTCGGTGGGTCGAGGGGCGGGACCTGCACGCGGACGCGACCGTCAGTCTCCCCGCGGAACTCGTCCACTACCCGCCAGCGACCGAGCGACTCCGGCCCGCCATCACTACCGGCCTCGGTCTCGGCAACGGTGGCGTCGAGGCCACCCTCTCCGGACTCTACGAGGTGATCGAGCGCGACGCGGCCATGCTGTCCTGGTACTCGACGTTCGACCCGATCGAACTCGACGTCGAGGACGAGGGGTACCGCACCCTCGCGCGGCGGGCCCGCGTCGCCGACCTGTCGGTCTCGGCCCTGCTGTTGACCCAGGACGTGGACGTCCCCGTCGTCGCGGCCGTCGTCCATCGCGAGGAGTGGCCGCGCTTCGCCGTGGGCTCGGGTGCGAACCTCGACGCCGGCGCCGCCGCCCGTGGGGCCCTGGCGGAGGCCCTGCAGAACTGGATGGAGCTGCGCAGTATGGGCCGGGAGGCTGCGCCGGACGCTTCCGGGGAAATCGGTCACTACGCCGACGCGCCCGACGACGCCAACCGGTTCCTGTCGGTCGACACCGTCGCCTCCGCGTCCACCGTCGGGCCGACGGACGTCCCCGCTGGCGAGGCCGAACTCGCGGAAGTCCTCGACCGGGTCGCCGCGGCGGACCTCACCGCGTACGCGGCGCCCACGACGACCCGGGACGTGGCGGCACTGGGCTTCGAGGCGGTCAGGGTGGTCGTGCCAGCGGCCCAGCCACTCTTCTTCGGTGATCCGTACTTCGGCGACCGGGCGGAGACCGTTCCGGTCGAACTCGGCTTCGAGCCTGCACCCGATCGCCGGCACCATCCGTTCCCCTGAGTCAATCCCCGTCCGTCCGGGCGGAAACCCGAATTCGCGACTGTACTGGACCGAGCGGGAAGTTTATTGCACGTCGTGTTCACTGTTCACATGGGACGAGTGAGGCCGATCGCCGGTCGCGGATCAGTCCCTGGTAGTCATGGTTTCGGAGTTCGACCTTCCGTGTACAGCCTGCGGCCACGACCTGGCCGAATCGACCGTCGCGGCCGACGAGAGCGGCGGCCAAGTCACCGTCGCCGTGTGCCCGAACTGCGGCACGCGCCACTACCCGGAGTCCGCCCTCGAAGGCTTCAGATCCCGAAGGTGACCCGGATCACGTCTCGGGTTCCTGGCCCGAGACCGACCGCGATTATCGCGCCCAACAGCATGATCGAGTAGCGCGGATTCTCCTCGATGAACTCGGCGTCGAAGAGGGCGACGATACCCGCGGCGACGGCGACTTTCACCACGAGGAACGGCCAGGAGGTCCCGACGGCGGCCGAGAGGGAGGCCGGCTGGACGGTTTCGGTGACGTCGATGATGAACCGATTGAACACGTGCTTGGAGCCGTAGGGACCGAGGTCGTAGAATCGATCGACCCAGTCGGCCGCGAAGACGTTGGCGACGCCGTCGATGGCGTGGCCCCAGAGAACGACCAGGCCGATCAATCCCGTCCCGGAGTTCACCCAGGGCGAGACGCGGTCGGCCACGCCGTAGACGGCCACCGCGATCAGGGTCGCGAGGCCGACGACGGCGACCAGGATCAGCGGGTGGAACTCCACGACGTCGGCCGTGACCGACAGGAAGAGGAGGTATCCGAAGGTGATGGCGAGCGCGCCGACGCCCATGATCCCGAGTGGATAGTGGTAGGTGTCGGTGTAGCCCTCGTTGTGGAGGTACTTCGCGCCGAGCAAGCCACCGAGTGCCAGGACGAAGACCGTCCCGTAGATGATCGGGCTGATGAGCAGCGTGTTGAGGGGGTAGTCGAGGAGTGGCTGGGCGCCGGCCTCCTGGATGGCGTCCGTTCCGTCCTCGACCACCCGGAGCGCGCCGCCAAACAGCATGAAGGGGACGAGCGCGAAGAGGAACTCGCGGTACGGTTCGAGTTCGATGTGCTGGAGGAGGAAGTACACGCCGACGAGCATGTACACGAGGATCAGCATGTACCCCAGGGTCGAGACCGTCGTGTATCCCGGCTGGGCGACGATTGCGTTCCCGAACTGGGCCGGGTCGCAGCCCGCGGCGCTGTCGATCAGTTCGACCGCGCCGTCCGGGCCGCGGATCGCACAGGAGGCCGACGCCGCGTCTGCGTGGACCGGTCCCCAGAAGTACCGCCAGATGAAGGCGTCGTAGACGGTTCTGGGGAAGGCGAGCGCACCGACGACGACGGCGGCGACACCGGCGACGAAGCTCCCGAGCCAGGCGCGTTCGGGGTCGACGCCGTATCGCTCCAACACGTCCATGTGTCCCTGCGTGAGGGCCGGGGAGTTTATCGTTCCGGTCCCGTGTGCCGACGGCGCTCAGTCGGCGGTTTCGACGTCCGCACCCTGCCGCGCGGCGGCGAGAACCTCGTCGTGAGCCCGGTCGTTCGAGACGACGAGACTCGTACTGTCTCGCGTCCACGGCTCCCCGGCGAGGTCGGTCGCCACGCCGCCGGCCCGCCGGATCAGGTGGACGCCGACGACGGCGTCCCAGGGATGGGGCTGGTTCGGCATGAACGCCGCCTCGAGGGCGCCGTCGGCCACGAGCGCGAGGACGCCCTGCATGCACCCGAACCGCCGAATGTCCCCGAAGCGCTCCGACGCCGCCCGGAAGAGCGCGGCGTACCGATCGCTGGCCCGCCTGGGCCACCAGCCGATGAGGCCGACCGCGAAGGTCTCCGGGTCCGACCGCTCGCTGACGGACAGCGGGTCACCGTCGCGCGACGCGCTCTCGGGCCCGGCGGTGTAGGCGTCTCCCTCGGCAGGCAGGTACGTCGCGACCCCGACCGGCTGGCCGTCGACGACGGCCGCGACGCTGGCCCCCCAGAAGCGCATGCCGCGGACGAAGTTCGCGGTGCCGTCGATGGGGTCGACGATCCACGCACTTCCCGCGTCTGGGACGGTACTGGCGACGTCGAGCGCGCCGCCGGCGGGAAGCTCCAGCGGCTCGGCGTCCTCCTCACAGACCAGGGTGTCGTCGGGGAACTCCTGGCGAATCGTCGCGATGACCTGCCGCTGGGCGTCCACGTCGGCGTCGGTCACGAGGTCGTTCTTGTTCTCTTTCGTCTGGACGTCGAGGTCGCCGCGGAAGGCCTCGCGGGCGACGACACCCCCGGCCCGAGCGGCCCGTTCGGCGATCGCCGCTCGCCGCGTCGCGTCGGTCATGGGCTGGCTCCGCCGGGCGGACTGAAAGCCCCTCCGTTTCGCGATACTGGCGCGAGGGCGCGGCGCTGGCGCTCCTGACGTGCGTCGGCAACGAGGAAAGCAGGGGTGGACCCGCACCGGACGGACGCCGGCGCGGAGACGGGGCGTCAGTCGTCGATGCGGTGGCTCCAGATTACCTCGGCGAGGTAGTCGGCGTTTGCCTGACCGCCGTCGGCGGCGACGTCAGCAGGCTCGACAATCGGAACGATCGGGGCCCCAGTGTTCTCCGCGTCGGTGAAGTGGGTGTAGGTCATGTTTCTGCGGTGTCGAGAACCATCACGATCTGTAATGATGGTTCGTACACCAGGCGACGGGACGCCCCCACATAAATGTAATGAATAATCATTCGGTGGTGTCGGCCGACAGACGGGACCGCGTCCCGTCGAGTGGCTCGGTCGCAGTCGACAGTCAACGGTGTCCGCCCGGGCTGGTCCAGGGCCCGGCGGACAATCGCTCCCCCGTGGGTGGCGTGGATGGGGTGGCGGGCCTTCCCGTCCCGCACGTCGTGGTTCGGGATGGAGTCTCAAAAGCTGTCTTCCTCAGTACTTTGGCCGGGCGGGATCGGCAGCGCGCAGTCCTTCCCAGCGGCAGGGGCGACCTGCCGCGTCACGTGGATCGGCCCGTCCGAACCCGGTTAGGGGCCGCGAGCCGGCATTTTATTCGTTTCGGCCCGCAAGTCTCGGTGTGGCTCTGGACACCGGCGCAGACTCGGAGGCCGACACCCCCGGACCCCGACTGCTGGCGCGAATCCGCGAGGCGAGCACGCTCGACGAACTGGCGACGTCGTTGAACGCCGACTCGCACGACGAGGCCTACTTCCGGGCCAAGCGGCTCTGGTCGAGACGCACCGTCCCCACGGCGGGGATGCGCGACGGGCTGCCCGGTGCCCGCGTGACCGTCGACGGAGTCGACGTCGTCGTCCACGGCATCACCCACGCAAACACGGAGACCGAACAGGCCGTCGTTCGCGGCCACACCACCGCCGCCGAGAACGACGGGGCGAGCGTCTACTGCGAGCAGGGCATCCGATCGATGTACCTGGAGGACTTCGACTCGGTCTGTGCCATGGACGACTACCGCTGGGCGATGGACAGGTGTGCCCACCACGACCTGGACGCCCCCGTCGCCGACGTCCCGCGGTCCGAGTTTCAGGGGTTGCTCGACTCCCTGGGTTCCGTCAGTGACGAACTGCGCGAGGCGACGTTCTCGCTCATCGAATCCGGCAGCGCCATCTACGGCGAGCAGTTCTCGACGGCGCTCGGTGACGTCGCCTCGGACTTCCTCACGAGCGAGGCGGACCTCGCGACGGGCGAGGACTTCGAGGCGTTCAGGCGAACGCGGCGCGCCGCGGCGGACCCCGCCAACCTCGACGCCCTCCAGGACTACTACCGGCGGGTCCTCCTCCCCCAGCCCCTCGAACGCGAGTGGCTCCGCCGTCACGACCGGGAACTCGAACTCCTCACGCACGCGCGGAACGAGCGCATGACAGACTACGTGCTCCACGAGGCAGACGGCCCCCGGGCCGAGGTGTTCGTCGGCGCCGCCCATCAGCCCGGCCTCGTCTACTACCTGGAGCAGTACCGCGACGGCCACCGGGCGGTCGGCGACTTCGAGTACCTGGGGTGAGGACGCACCGGATCGGCCCCGGCTCGGACCACGGTCGCGTCGCTCGCCGTTCGCGCCTTCTGGTCGCGTATCGCATAGCGCGGCCTCGACTCGCTCGACTTCGCTATGTGAGGAGAGATTCGAACCAGAGCCAGACGGTCGGCCTCACTCCGTTCGGCCGCTGCGACTGGCAGGGATCGAATCGCTCCGGACGACTTTCACGGCTCTCACGTGCGTTCGAGCCGGAGAATGCGAGGGAAGGGATTCGAACCAGAGCCAGACGGTCGGCCTCACTCCGTTCGGCCGCTGCGACTGGCAGGGATCGAATCGCTCCGGACGATTTTCACGGCTCTCACGTGCGTTCGAGCCGGAGAATGCGAGGGAAGGGATTCGAACCCTTGGACCCCTACGGGAGCGGATCTTGAGTCCGCCGCCGTTTCCAGGCTTGGCTACCCTCGCACGCAGTCAGGCCCCCGACCGATCCGCTGCCGTCGCGGGCAGCGATCGACCCCGCACCTGGGTCTGGAGACGCGCTCGTATTAAGCGTCTGCGGATGCCGACACGATTCCTCGCCGTCAGGGGGTCCTCTTCGGCTGGCTCCCGGTCCGTCGCGGCGACCGGGTCAGTCGTCGCCCGGCCGTTGGGCAGCCTCCCAGTCGCGCTCGGTCTCGAACTGCTCCCACTCGTAGGGCTGGATCTCGGACCCGGACTGGAGGATGAACGGCCCCGCCGAGAGCGTCCTGAGCGTGATCGTGGCCGTGCGGACGACGTACGCGGTCAAGACGACGTACGGCGCCAGCGCGACGGTGTAGGCGAAGACGACCGAGAGCAGCAGCGGCGAGAACCCCAGGAACTGGACCTCCGGAAAGACGTTCGCGTCGAGTGCGAGGATGACGTAGGACGTGAAGACGATCACGGGCAGTGAGACGTACAGCAAGACGCTCGACAGACGGGCGAGTTCGCGCTTGTGGTACAGCGACTTGAAATACTCCCGCCCGGTGGCGATGTGCTGGAGGACGTCGATCAACCCGTCGATGGTCGCGACCTCCTCCTCGCTCAATTCCTGGTCGAAGTTGCGCTTCAGGCTCCTCGCGGCGTGGAGTTGCCCCGAGTAGTTGTAGTTCAATCCGGCCAGGAGGACGTTGAAGGAGCCGATGGTGGCCCCGTGCAGTTGCGACCGGGCGACGCCGATCTCCGCCGTCACCTGCTCGCTGAACTCCTCGACCTGTTCTTCGAAGCGATCGATGGAACTGTTCTCCGCGACCCGTTCGAGATCTGCGATACGCCGGGAGATCGAGTAGATGACGGCGGCCAGGAACTCGGAGGGGCGTGCGGGCGTGACGTCCGCCTGGATGAAGTCCTCGATGTGGCGCCGGTAGTCGATGGTGGCGGCGACGCGCTCCTGTTGATTCTCGATGTCCGTGATCTCCTGGGACAGGACGATCGAGTTGATCGACACCACGATCGAGACCAGGAGAATCGCCCCGCTCAGGAGGGCGCTGAACAGCGTCTTCGCCGCGTCGGTCTCCGTGAGCAGCGCCCGCAACTCGAGAGGCCACACCGTCGCGAGGGCGAGAATGGTGAGGAAGACGAAGCCGAGTAACGCGACGGACACGGCCAGTCTGGAGCCCGTGAGCAGCAACCACTGCTTGAGCGGGTTCTCGCCCGGCGTCGTGAGCGCGGAGTCGAGGGCCTCCGTGGGGCTGACCAGTTCGTCAGGCCCTCGCGGGAGGACCGATTCCGTCTCCTCGTCGCTCATTGCTGTGGCAGTACGCTGCGCACGGCGGTCGCGCCTAAACGAGTGCCGGCGCGTGGGGTAATTCTGTCCGCAGGTGGTAGCTGGTCGGCGCGAGTCCCGCCCCCGACCGGTCACGATTCCTCGTGTGCCTGGTCGGGAGTCTCCGACCGCGAGGCAGTCCGCGGCGTTCGGCCGACGCAGTTGTCCCGATGCCTGGCGGGTTGGTACGTGCCCGCAGGCAAGGACGGTGGGGCCCGCACTCAGTCGCGGTCGTCACTCTCGCCACCGAGAGCGATCTCGACGTCGCCGTCGGTATCGTCCTCGCCCGCTCCCTCGTCCGTCGGGGGCGTCGCCGATGCCGACTCCTCTCGGACCATCGGTCCGTCGTCGAAGGTAATCTCTGTGTGCGTGTCGAGGTCCGCGAGTTCGCTCGCGGTGATGCCGGTTCCGTCGGCTGAGTCGACTGACTCGTCGGTTTCGGCCTCGTCGGGAGACTCGGCGTCGGCGGACCGGTCGGCGCTTCCGGTCCGGCGGACCCGGGCCAGCCCCTCTTCCATCTCCGCCAGGCGCTCCGCCATCTCCTCGGCCGCCTCCGGACGGAACTCGCGTGCGATCTCCGTCGCGCGGGCCTGGTGATCGACGGCCTCGTCGAGCTGGAGGATCGCGCCGATGGTGTCACCCTGGCGGTGGCACTCGACGCCGGCGTCCCACTCGCTGCGAGCCAGCGCTCCGCGGATCGCGATGAGCTGTCCGGCGGCGTTGGCGCGGGCCTCACGGACGGACTCGAGGTTGCCCGCGAAGTGGCGCTCGTCGTCGCCCTCGCCGAGTGCGAGCACGTCACTGTAGCGTCGGTAGGCGGTTTCCCACTGCTCGACGGTCTCGTCGGGGTCGTCGGTCGACCGCGCGAGGATCTTGGCCTCGTGTGCCTGCCGGAGTGGCTCCGCAGCCACTGCCTGGATCTCCCACTCGAGCCGTTCGAGTCGATCCGTGAGTTCGCGCTGCTCGCCGAAGAGGAAGTCGTCACCGCGGCGGACGGCCAGCGCGTGGTCACAGGCCGTCTCGTAGTCGGCCCGTGCGGACTCCAGGGCCGCGCGCGCCCGCTCGTGGTCCTCGTTGGCGACGAGCTGTTGCGCCAGGGTCAGCCGAGAGTTCGCCCGCTCGATGGCCAGCGTCGCGTAGGCGCTCTCCAGTTGCCGTTCCATCTCCGTGAGCTGGGGCGCGAGCGCGTCGTCGGCGACCGGTTGGGTCCGCTGGACCAAGCCGACGGTTTCGTCCAGTCGGTCCCGGACCCGTGCGTACGTCTCGTCGGCGGTCTCCCAGTCCATGGCGTCGGCCGAGTCCCTGATCTCGCCCGCACCGAGGTCGACGTCGTTCTTCGTGGCGACGACCCGACCGCGCACGTGCCCGATCCAGGCGAGGTGCCGCCCGACGCCGTCGGCGGTCCCCGAATCAGCGTCGGCCAGCGGGATCCGCCAGACGGCCCCGTCGACAGCGGACAGTTCGAGGACGCCGTCCTCGACGCTCGCCGCCGCGACGTCGGCGTAGTCGAGGCTGCCCGCGTCGTCGCGCGACGACGGATTCGCGCCCGCGAGAAACAGGAGTCGCCGGTCCGTGACAACCACGGTGACGGCGACGTCGACCCGTCGCTCGTCGTCCTCGTCGACTCGCGTCAGGCCGTCTTCGGCCACGAGGACCTGTCCTACCACTTCGTTTTCAGCGGTGATATCCCGAAGGACGTCCTCGTCGAGCGGCCCTGTCGAGTGGGGGGCGATCCCCCAGTGTGGCGAGTCTCCGTCACGTGGTGAGATGGTCGATCCCTCACCGAAGATTATCACAGGAGATAATAAATGGCTAGGGCCGGGATACGACGTGGCCATCAGGCGGGACGGACGTGCGGAGTACGACCGAGCGGGGGGCGCCGAGCCACGTACTTTACACGGGCGCGCAGCCTACGGGTATAGAGTGGACGAACACACGCGAGACCCCACGGTCGGGCCTCCGCGATCGGGGACGCCGGCTGGCTGGAATCCGGAGACTGGCGAGTGGGATCACGCGACGCTCCGCCGAGCGGTGGTCCACGGGGTACGCCTGTACAACGTCGGCGCCTTCCACGAGTCGCACGATTGTTTCGAGGCGGAGTGGTACAACTACGGCCGGGGGACCACCGAGAGCGCCTTCGCACACGGGATGGTCCAGGTCGCCGCGGGCGCGTACAAGCACTTCGACTTCGAGAACGACGACGGGATGCGGAGCCTCTTCGAGACGGCGCTCCAGTACCTGCAGGGGGTCCCTCGCGACTACTACGGGGTCGACGTTCTCGACGTGCGGACCACGCTCTCGACCGGGATGGACGACCCGAGCGCCCTCGCCGGCTGGCAGATCGAGCTCGACGGGGAGTGCCCGGAGGCGGGGCCCGAGAGCTACGCCCACGCCGAGGAACCGGACTGACGCCCGGTTCGGCACTCACCCCTCGTCTACACTCTCTGAATATCGACAATGATAACAGGGAATCCGACGCTCTCGCCGTCTACCGTTCAAACGCCCGGATTCGCCCGACGTCTAGCCTTCTCGTCTCCCGGCCGTCTGTCGAGACTCGGCGACGGCGGCCGAACCAATTATCGGTCGTGATATCGATGGACGGTGACTAGCAGTTAAATTTACGGCAGGTGAGGGGCCGACGATGGTACCCAGTACTCGACTGGCTCGGGCGGGCGGAATCGCCGTGGTACTCGGTTGCGTCGGGAGCGCCGTCGCCGTCGGACCGGCCATGGGGGCCACGGGCGGCCAGGCGGGGGAGGCCGACATCGTCTTCGCGACGAGCGAGATCGCGCAGGTCATGTTGTCGATAGCGGCCGTGAGCTTCGCCATCCTCGCCGCGCGACTCTACGGTGGCGAGATCGGGAAGGCGATCTACATCGTCAGCGGGGGCGTCATCCTGTTCAGCACCTGGCAACTCCTGAACGGCGCCTCCCGGCTCGCACAGCTCGAGGCGCCCCCGGCACAGGTCGGGAGCACGGTCAACCTCGTCGTGACGATCCTCCTGCTCGCCGGCTTCTACATGCTGTACGAAACCATCCACGGAGCAACCAGGGCCTAAGATGAGCTACAAGCACCTCACCGGTCGACTCATCGAGACGCAGCGGTCGATGATCGGCGAGCCGGCGATTCGAATCGCTCGGTCGCTGGAAGGAGTGTCGGTCACCGACGACGGCGCCGTGACGGCCGTCGAGGGCGACGGGTACGCGGTCGTCGCCGAACTGGCGGACCGCTATACCGAGATACTCGGCAACGCCGCAGAGAGCCGGCTGGTAGCCGCCGCCGACGAGTTCCGGGACGACGTCGTCCTCCCGCCAGCGCTCGGCGGGCCGGCGGACCCGGCCGAGGCTCACGAGGGCGCGGGGGACCGACCAGCGCCGGCGGAGACCACCGCGGCCGACCCACAGACTGGCGTGGCGTCGGATGGCGGGACCGTCGCCGTTCCAGCGGAGACGAACGCGGAGACCGACGCGGCCCCCGGGCCGTTCGACCACGTCGTGGACGACTCCGGCGCCACCGACGCACCGGACGACGACCCGGGTGCCGTCTCGGTTCCCGAACCGCTGACGGTGGACTACTCGCTGGCGAGCGATCTCTCCAGCGGGGACTACGCCGGCACGGACCTGGCTTCGGTCTACCTCCTCCCGGGCGGCGAGGACGACTGGCAGGCGCCAGTCTCCGTGGAGGAGGCCGTCGTGGATGCCCTTGTGGCGGCGACCGGGTTGAGCGAGTCAGACGTCGCGACTCCCGTCGAGTCGATCGATCCAGCGCGCCTGCTCGCGACCCTGCACGGCGAGGACGGCGAGACGGTTTCCTTCGGTGTCGAGGGCGTGACCGTGACCTTCCACCGGAGCGGTTCGGTGGCCGTGCACGAGTAGGTGCGGGCCTGCTCCGTCGTCGCCATCCCAATGCCCTGATAAGGACGGACTCGCTACCAGAACCAGATGCGGATCGAACGTCGCGGCGAGGGCGACCCCGAGGTGGCTGTCGTCGGCGGAATCCACGGTGACGAGCCCTGCGGCCCGGCGGCAGTCGAACGGCTCCTCGACGCGGAGTACACCTACAAGCGCCCGACGCTCTTCGTAATCGCTAACGAGGACGCCATCGCCGAGGAGGTCCGCTACGTCGAGGAAGACCTCAACCGCGCGTTCCCCGGCGATCACGACGGCGAGACGATCGAGTCGCGCCTCGCCGCAGAGCTGGGCGATCTGCTCGCGGGGTGCGAGACGCTCTCCCTGCACTCGACGCAGTCCTACGAGCGCGCGTTCGCCATCGTGAAAGACGTCGACGACTTCGCTCGCGGCGTCTGTCCGCGGCTGTCCGTCGACGCCGTCGTGGACGCGGGCTCCTTCGACCGCGGTCGGCTGTTCACGGTCGTCCCGCAGACGATCGAGGTCGAGTGTGGCTTCCAGGGGTCGCTCCAGGCCGCGGACAACGCCACCCAGATCGCCCGGGAGTTTCTCGCCGCCACCGGTGCCATCGAGGCAGACCCGCCGACCGAGGCGACGGAACTGCCCGTCTACCAGCTCAAGCGCTCGATCTCAAAGTCTGCGGCCAGCGAGTACGAGGTCATGGCCTCCAACTTCGAACGCGTGGAGGCTGGCGAGTCCTTCGCCACGGCCGGGGACGACCCGCTGGAGGCGGCCGAGCCCTTCTACCCGGTCCTGATGTCGGCCTACGGGTACGACGAACTGTTCGGCTTCGCCGCGAACTACTGCGGGACCCTCCCGTGACTCAGAGCGGCTGGTAGACCGGAATCTCCACGTGGGGGACGTCGATGCCCACGAGTCCGAGGCTGTGTGAGAGGAGCATCCAGCCCATCACGAGGAAGCCGATGCCGAGCGCACGGTGCAGTCGCGCGCGGTTCGTCGCGTCGACCGACTGGACGATGGTGCCATAGAGGAACAGGGTCGGGAATGTCCCGAGGCCGAGCAGGGCCAGCGAGACGAATCCCCCGATCGCCGAGCCCTGGGCGAAGACGTACAGGAAGGCAGGGTAGAGGAGCGGGCACGGCAGGAAGCCGTGGACGAGGCCGAAGCCGAAGATGCCCGGACCGGTCGCCCAGTCGTCGACCTTGCTCTCGATGCGCGCGTAGACCCAGGCGAACGGGCCGCTCCCGAGAAAGCTGTGGCCGCCGAAGTTGCCGGCGACGTAGCGAACGCCTGCCAGGAGGATGACGATGGCCACGGCGAAGCCCGTGACGAACCGGATCGGCTGTTCGTACTGCGTGAGCGACGAGGCGTCGAAGAGGAGGCCACCCGCGAGACCGAACGCCGCGCCGATGGTGGCGTAGCTGACGGTCCGTCCGAGGTTGAACAGGGCGTGCTGGCGCACCTCGTAGAGCGTCAGCAGGTCCCGCCGGTTCGCGTGCCCGCCGTCGGTCCGGCTGGCGTTCATCCGATCGGCGTACATCGTGACCAGGGGCCCGCACATCCCGAGGCAGTGGGCGCCGCCGAGGAGGCCGATGACGAAGAACACGCCGAGCTGGACGGTGTCGGGGGTGGACCCGAGCAGGTGGAGTGGCGCGAGGAGCCCGGTCCAGACCATTGGCGGTCCTAGCCGCAGCGCCCGGGAATGGGTTTCGGTTGTTCTCAGTCCACGAGCGAGCGCGTGGAGTTGGTGACGACCAGGAGGCTACTCGTCGCCATCGCCGCCGCGGCGAAGAGCGGATTCAGCAGGCCCGTCAGCGCGAGCGGGATGGCGACGCCGTTGTAGACGAACGCCCAGCCGATGTTCTGTTTCACCCGCTTCCCGGTCGCCTCGGCCAGTTCGAAGACCGTCGAGACGGCCCCGAGGTCGTCGTCGACGATGGCCACGTCGGCGGCGTCGACGGCGAGTGCGGTCCCACCGCCCATCGCGATTCCGAGGTCGGCGGCAGCGAGCGCCGGCGCGTCGTTGGTCCCGTCGCCGACCATCGTGACCTGTCGGTCGCGGCCGAGCTGACGGACCGTCTCGGCCTTCCCCTCCGGCGGGACGCCGCTGAAGACCTGCGAGACGTGACGGTGCTCGCGGAACTCGGCGGCCGCCGCGGACTCGTCGCCCGTCAGGACGACCACCTCGACGCCACTCTCCCCGAGGGCGGTCACCGTTTGCTCCCAGCCCTCCCGGGGTTCGTCGCCGACGACGAGCAGCCCCTCGGCGGCCCCGTCACGGCCGACCAGGACGGGGACCGCGCCGCGTTCGCTCGCCTCGGCTGCACGCTCGCGGAGGGACGCCGACACGTCCCAGCCCTGCTCGTCGAACAGGTCCGGATGACCGACGAGGAGGTCGTCACCGCCCACGACGCCACCGACGCCAGTGGCGTGACTGTCGAACCGGTCGACGGCGAGGTCGGGCGCGGTCTCTGCGGCGTCAGCGTCGTTTGTGTCCGACGCCTGGACCCCGCCGTCGGTGCTGACACCGGCCGTGGTCGTCCTGGACCGGCCGGCTGCAGCGATCGCCCTCGCGACGGGGTGGCCAGACCGCTCCTCCAGCGCAGCGGCCCTGGCGAGCAGGTCATCGCCCACGTCCGACTCGCGGACGGTCATCTCGCCCGTCGTCAGCGTCCCCGTCTTGTCGAAGACGATCACGTCCGCCTCGCGCAGCCCCTCGAAGACGCCGTCGTCGAACACCACGATGCCGTGTTCGATGGCCTCGCGGATGCCCGAGGCGACCGCGAGGGGCGTCGCCAGGCCGAGTGCGCACGGACACGAGACGATGAGGACCGTGAGTGCGACGAGGAGGGCGCTGACCGGCGGCGCGCCGAGGAGCAGGTACCCGAGGCCGGCGACGACGGACAGGCCGAGGACGGCAGGCACGAAGATCACGGCCAGGCGGTCGGCCAGCCGCTGGACGCCGCCGCGGGAACTCTGGAGGTTCCAGACGAGGTTGACGATGCGGTCCACGCTGCTCGTCGCCCCTGCGCCGACGCGGACCACGAGCGACCCGTCCGTCACGACGCTGCCGCCGACGACAGTGTCTCCCTCGGCCTTCGTCTCCGGGATCGGTTCGCCGGTGATGACCGCCTCGTCGACCGTCGCCTCGCCGTCGGCGACGGTTCCGTCGACCGGGACGCGTTCCCCCTCCCGGACGAGGACGCGGTCGCCCGCGGCGAGGTCGCTCACCTCGACGGTCCGGGTGTCCCCGTCCTCGTAGCGCGTCGCCTCGGAGACGGTGGCCGTCGTCAGGTCCGAGAGCAGACCGGTGGCCTTGCGCTTGATCGTCGACTCGTAGTAGTTCCCGGCCGTGACCACGAGGACGACGGCGATGCTCACGTCGAAGTAGAGGTCGACCCGGCCGAGGAGGACTGCGAGGACGCTGTAGGCGTAGGCCCCGAGCGCCGCGATGGAGACGAGCAGCGTCATGTTCGGCCGGCGGGTGCGGACGCTGACGTAGGCGCCCTTGAACAGCGGACCGCCGGTGACCGCAAGCAGGAGCGTCGTCATCAGCCAGATGACGTAGTAGGGATACCGGGCGTCCTGGAGCTGGCCCTGGAGGAGTTCCAGCATCCACTGCGGGTAGATCAGTTCGAAGTGGGCGGGGTAGATGAACACGAAGTACGGAATCATGACGAACATGCCGACGAGGACGCCGAAACCCAGACGCCAGATGGTGTCGTCCTCGGCCCGCTCGCGGGCGACGGCGTCGTCGCGATCCATCGCGCGGTAGCCGGCACGACTCAGGCGGTCAGGGAGACTCCTCTCGTCGACCGTCATCGGGTCGTAGTCGACGCGCACGGTCTCGGTCGCGTAACTCGCGCGGGCCGTGTCGACGCCCTCGGTCTCCTCGGCGACGGTCTCCAGGAACGCCTCGCAGGTGGTACAGTACATCCCGTCGACGTGGAGGAAGGAGCGCTCGCAGCCCGGCGGGACGGGGTCGCTCTCGACGTCGGCGCCCTCGTCACTCGCGTCGGCCCTGGCCCGGACGTCTGCGGCACCCACGTCCTCGACGTCGCCGAGCGCCTCGGCGACCTGACGACAGCCGGTACAGCAGTACGTGCCGTCGGCCGTGCGCGTGCCACGGGCGTCGAGCGGGAGCCCACAGAGGGCACACTCGCCGTCGTCGGATCCGGCCTCCCCGCCTGCCGTGGATGGTGTCATCGTGAGGGTGCGTCGGTTCGGCGGCCCGGGGCCACTCGGTCGGGACGCCGTAGGTGCGTGCCGCGAAAAGCCCTTTCGACTGGACTACTCACGGCCCGTGAGTTCGTCGAGGCGGTCGAAGTAGTCCGGCCGGGGCACCTGGTAGCGGCCACGATAGTCGATCTCGCCCGCGACGAAGCGACCGGCGAGGTCCGTCGCCGCCTCCACCGCGTCACCCCTGGTGTCGACGACCACCGGCTCCACGTTCACCTCCGGTTCCAGGAACAGGGTGACGTGCCAGTCGGCCTCGGGGTCGGGGTCGTGGCGCCCCGGCCGCCGGCCGCGCTGGCCCTTGGTCACGTAGATCGTCGGCATGCAGGGTGCCGGGAAGACGGCCCCGTCGAAGACGTCGGGCCGGTAGGCGAGGACCACCGTGTCGGCCTCGTCGTTCCAGACCTCCCACCCGGCCGGCAGCGACTCGAAGCCCATGTGCCCGCGGAGGGGACCGGCCGACAAGAGGCCCGCGATTCGACGCCAGGCGGCGATCTCGACCGGCGGCGTCCCACGGACGGGACGCTGGCCAATATAAACCCAACGAGTGACCAGTTTGGTACAGATTCACAGTGGGCCGTGCCGTCTCCGTCTTTGAACGTGGCGCTCGGACGATCGAATCTGCATTATCTCCGGTACGGGCAACAGTTATATAGGCGGAAACATCTTACAATAAAGAGTATCGGTGGACCGACCACCGCCCGACCGTACTACCCCGGGAGGCCCCAGCGGGGCACTCGGATTGGTACGGAAATGCATGGCACGCCACGACCACTCGCGACCCACCCGGGTCACAGCCGTTACTCGCCGTCCGATTCAGCGCCGACGCACTGCACGGTCCGGCGGTCCCCGCCGGGACCCGGGTCCGCGAGGTACATCGGTCGAGTGCGCGCCGGGAGCGACAGCCCGCGTGACGATCCCCCGAGTGGGAGACGACCCCGGGCGGTTCGATGGCCGGGAGCATCCCGTGATAGCATGACAGGAGACAGACAGACCCTCGAAGCGTTGAGTGACGAATACCGCGACACCATCCCGTCGGACCTCCGGGAGACCCGGACGTTCGACTGGTACCTGGACGAACTGTACGCCGACCCCAAGATCGCCCGCTCGGCCCACCAGCGCATCGCCGACATGTTCGACTACTACGGGACCGAGTACGACGAGGACGCGGGCGTCGTCGAATACAAACTCGCGTCGGAGGACCCCCTCCAGGACGGCGAGAACACCTTCTACGGGCCCGTCGTCCACGAGGCGATCCACGAGTTCGTCAACAAGGTCAAGTCCGGTGCCAGGGGACTCGGGCCGGAGCGACGGATCCTGCTCATGCTCGGTCCGGTCGGCTCGGGGAAGTCCGACTTCGACTCGCAGGTCCGGCGGTACTTCGAGGACTACACCCTCCGCGACGACGGCCGGATGTACACGTTCCGGTGGACGAACCTCTGTGACATCATCCCCGACCAGGATCCCGCAGACGACGTCGTCCGGTCGCCGATGGACCAGGACCCGATCGTGCTCTTGCCGATGGACCAGCGATCCCGGGTCATCGAGGACGTCAACGAGGCCCTCGACGCGCCCTACACGATCCGCAACGAGCAGGCCCTCGATCCGGCCAGCGAGTTCTACATGGACAAACTGCTGGCCCACTACGACGACGACCTCCAGTCGGTCCTGGAGAACCACGTCGAGATCGTCCGGCTGACGGCCGACGAGAACCAGCGCCAGGCCGTCGAGACCTTCGAGCCCAAGGACAAGAAAAACCAGGACGAGACCGAGTTGACGGGCGACGTCAACTACTCGAAGATCGCCGTCTACGGCGAGTCGGACCCGCGGGCCTTCGACTACGCCGGCGCGTTCTGCAACGCCAACCGGGGCATCTTCTCCGGGGAGGAGTTACTGAAACTCCAGCGGGAGTTCCTCTACGACTTCCTGCACGCGACGCAGGAACAGACGATCAAGCCGAAGAACAACCCCAGAATCGACATCGACCAGGTGATCGTCGGGCGGACGAACATGCCCGAGTACAAGGACAAGAAGGGCGACGAGAAGATGGAAGCCTTCAACGACCGCACGAAGCGGATCGACTTCCCCTACGTGCTGTCCTACGAGGACGAGGCCGAGATCTACCGGAAGATGCTCCGGAACGCCGACCTGCCGGACATCCACGTCGAGCCACACACCCTCGAGATGGCCGGCCTGTTCGGCGTGCTCACGCGCGTCGAGGAGCCAGACGCCGGCAACGTCGACCTCATGCAGAAGGCCAAGGCCTACAACGGCGAGGTCGACGAAGCCGAGGACGTCGACGTCAAGAAACTCCGCGAGGAGGCCCAGGACGCGGCCGAGGTCGGCGAGGGCATGGAGGGCGTCTCGCCGCGGTTCATCGGCGACGAGATCAGCGAGGCGATCATGGACTCCATGCACCGCGACCGGATGTTCCTCTCGCCGCTGACCACCTTCCGGCACCTGGAGGAGAACCTGGAGAACCACGGCTCGATCCCCGAGGACCGCTTCGAGACCTACTACCGCTACCTCGAATTCGTCCGCGAGGAGTACAAGGACCGGGCCATCGAGGACGTGCGCCACGCGCTGGCCTACGACGTCGACGAGATCCAGCGCCAGGGCGAGAAGTACATGGACCACGTCATGGCCTACATCGACGACGACACCGTCGAGGACGAGATCACGGGCCGCGAGCAGGAGCCAGACGAGCAGTTCCTCCGGAGCGTCGAGGAGCACCTGGACGTGCCCGAGGACCGCAAGGACGACTTCCGCCAGGAGGTCTCGAACTGGGTGTCCAGGCGCGCACGCGAGGGCGACACCTTCAACCCCCAGGACAACGACCGCCTGCGCCGCGCCCTCGAACGGAAGCTCTGGGAGGACAAGAAGCACAACATCAACTTCTCGGCGCTGGTCTCCAGCGGGGAGATGGACGACGAGGAGCGCAACCAGTGGGTGGACGCGCTGATCGAGCGGGGCTACTCCGAGGCAGGGGCCAAGGAGGTGCTCGAGTTCGCCGGCGCCGAGGTGGCAAAGAGCGAGATGGAAGACTGAGATGCACGGCGAGGACTTCATCGACGCGGCCGACCGCGCCCTCGACGCGACCTTCGAGGAGCCGATGGCCCTCGACCGCTACGTCGAGTTGCTCCTCTCGGAGCCCGGCCTGGCCGCCCACGCCTCGAAGTACCTCCTCGACGCCATCGAGGACGCCGGGACGCGGACCGTCATCGAGGAGGGCGAGGAGACCGACCGGTACCGCTTCTTCGACGACCCCTGGAACGACGGCGAGCACGCCATCCTCGGCAACACGGAGGCGCTCAACGACTTCGTCGACGACCTCCGCTCCATCGCGGCCGGCCGCGGCAAGGAGGAGAAGATCATCTGGCTGGAGGGGCCGACGGCGACGGGCAAGTCCGAACTCAAGCGCTGTCTCATCAACGGGCTCCGCGAGTACTCCAAGTCCGACGCCGGGCGACGGTACACCGTCGAGTGGAACGTCGCCGGCGTCGAGGGGTCCCCGGGCCTGACCTACGCCGACCGCGAGGTCCCGGACGAGGACGACTGGTACGAGAGCCCCGTCCAGTCGCGCCCGCTGACGGTCTTCCCGCGCGAGGTTCGCGAGGACGTCGTCGCCGAACTCAACGAGCGCCTCGACGACCACATCCCGATCCGGCTTCAGGCGGACCTCGATCCGTTCAGCCGGGAGGCCTACGACTACCTGGAGGAACAGTACCGCCGCGAGGGCCGGGCGGACCTCTTCTCTGCCGTCACGGACCCGGATCACCTCCGGGTCAAGAACTACGTCGTCGACGTGGGCCAGGGCATCGGCGTCCTCCACTCCGAGGACGACGGGACCCCCAAGGAGCGCCTGGTCGGCTCGTGGATGGCTGGGATGCTCCGTGAACTCGACTCCCGGGGTCGGAAGAACCCCCAGGCGTTCAGTTACGACGGCGTCCTCTCGCAGGGCAACGGCCTGCTGACCATCGTCGAGGACGCCGCCCAGCACGCCGACCTGCTCCAGAAGCTGCTGAACGTCCCCGACGAGGGGCACGTCAAGCTGGACAAGGGCATCGGCATGGACGTCGACACGCAGCTCGTCATCATCTCCAACCCGGACCTCGAGGACCGACTGAACCAGCACGCCGAGACGGAGGGCGGTGACCCCCTGAAAGCGCTCAAGCGTCGCCTCGACAAGCGGGAGTTCTCGTACCTGACGAACCTCTCGCTGGAGGCCGAACTCCTGGTCCGGGAACTGACCAACGAGACGAACGTCTGGACGGCCGACTCCTGGACCGAACTCGAGGCGTGGATCCGCCAGCCCGTCCACATCGACGTCCGCCGCGGCGAGGACGGCGTCGTCGACCGCGAACTCGCACCCCACGCCGTGGAGGCTGCGGCGCTGTACAGCGTCGTGACCCGTCTCGACGCCAGCGACGTGCCGGGTGGCCTGGACCTCGTCGACAAGGCCCTGCTGTTCGACCGGGGCTACCTCCAGGAGGGCGACGAGCGCCTGGAGGCCGACGACTTCGACTTCGGGGACGGCGCCCGCGACGGCGAACACGGCGTCCCCGTGACCTACACCAGGGACGTGATCGCCGACCTCCTCAACCGCGAGACGGACCGATTCCACGAGGACCTGCCCGTCGAGCGCGTCATCATGCCCCGCGACGTGATCGACGAGATGGTCGCAGGCCTGCTGTCAGCCCCAGTGTTCTCGAACGCGGAGGCCGCCGAGTTCGAGGAGCGCGTCGTCGCGGTGAAGAACTACGTCTTCGACCGGCAGGAGGCCGACGTCCTCGAGGCGATGATGCGCGAGAAGCGCGTCGACGAGGCGACCGTCGAGGAATACGTCGAGCACGTCTACGCGTGGGCCGAGGACGAACAGATCGAAAACGACCGCGGGCAACGGGTCGACCCCGATCCGCTGAAGATGAAGGTCTTCGAGATCGAGCACCTCGGGCGCTTCGACGAGGGCGATTACGACGGCGACCAGCCGACCGACCCCGTCGAGTCGTTTCGGACCGACCGGATCATTACCGCGCTGAACCGGCACGCGTGGCACCACCGCGACGAGGACTTCCGCATCTCGGACGTCAACCCCAAGGAGATCCCCGTCATCGAGGCCGTCCTCGGCCAGTACGACTGGGACGACGTCCGTCGGACCTTCGAGGACTTCGACCCGCGCCAGTGGGACACCCCGCCGGAGGGGACGGAGACGGCCGCACTGAAGGAGACGACGATCCGGAACCTCCAGGAACTGTTCGACTACAGCGCGGCGTCGGCCGAACTGACCAGCCGACACGTCATGAGCCAGGTGAGCTACAGATGGGACTGAGAGACGACCTGGAACGGTTCCGCGAGGTCGGCGAGGAGCGCCGGCAGGACCTCGCGGAGTTCATCCAGTACGGCGACCTCGGCGGGAGCCGCGCCGACGCGGTCCGGATCCCGATCAAGATTGTCGACCTCCCGGAGTTCGTCTACGACCAGCGCGACATGGGCGGCGTCGGTCAGGGACAGGACGGGACGCCCGACGTGGGCGACCCCGTCGGCCAGCCCCAGCCGGGCGACGGTGACGAGGACGGTGATCCCGGGGAAGAGGGCGGCGACCACGAGTACTACGAGATGGACCCCGAGGAGTTCGCCCAAGAACTCGACGAGGAACTCGGCCTCGACCTCGAACCGAAGGGGAAGAAGGTGATCGACGAGGTCGAGGGCGACTTCACCGACGTGACGCGGACCGGCCCCTCCAGCACGCTCGACTTCGAGCGCCTCTTCAAGGAGGGGCTGAAGCGCAAGCTGGCCATGGACTTCGACCGCGACTTCGTCCGCGAGGCGCTGAAGGTCGACGGGATGGGCCCCGCCAGCGTCTTCGCGTGGGCGCGCGGCGAGCAGATCCCCGTCTCGCGGGCGTGGCTGGACGACGCGTACGACGACCTGACGGCCGCGGAGAAGACGACCTGGGCCAGCCTGGCCGAAATGGAGGCGACCGTCGAGCGGACGGACACCGCCCAGCGGATCCGGCGGGACGGCGTCGACCAGATCCCGTTCCGACGGGAGGACGAGCGCTACCGCTACCCCGAGATCGAGGAGGAACGCGAGAAGAACGTCGTGGTCGTCAACATCCGCGACGTGTCCGGGAGCATGCGCCAGCAGAAGCGCGAACTCGTCGAGCGGACCTTCACGCCGCTGGACTGGTACCTCCAGGGCAAGTACGACAACGCCGAGTTCGTCTACATCGCCCACGACGCGGAGGCCTGGGAGGTCGAGCCCGAGGACTTCTTCGGCATCCGCTCGGGTGGCGGCACGCGCATCTCCTCGGCCTACCAGCTCGCCGCCGAGCGCCTGGCGGACGCGTACCCCTGGAGCGACTGGAACCGCTACGTCTTCGCCGCGGGCGACTCCGAGAACTCTTCGAACGACACCGAGGAGCACGTCGTCCCGCTGATGGAGCAGATTCCGGCGAACCTCCACGCGTACGTGGAGACCCAGCCGAGCGGCAACGCGATCAACGCCACCCACGCCGAGGAAATCGAGCGTCACTTTCGGGAGGCCGGCAACGTCGCCGTGGCGTACGTCTCCAGTCCCTCGGACGTGATCGACGCCATCGAGACCATCCTGCGCACGGAGGAAGAGTCATGAGCCCACCGACGGACGAGATCGAGATGCAACGCGAGGCGGCGAGCCTGGAGGAGCCGGTCCGCGAGGCGGCGACCCTCGCGCGGACCCTCGGCCTCGATCCCTACGACGTCAACTACTGGATCGTCGACCACGACGAGATGAACGAACTCATCGCCTACGGGGGCTTCCAGCACCGCTATCCCCACTGGCGCTGGGGCATGCAGTACGACCGCCAGCAAAAGCAGACGCAGTTCCTCGGCGGCAAGGCCTTCGAGATCGTCAACAACGACGTGCCCGCCCACGCCTTCCTCCAGGTCTCGAACAGCCTGGCCGACCAGAAGGCGGTCATCACCCACGTCGAGGCCCACGCGGACTTCTTCGCGAACAACGAGTGGTTCGCGATGTTCGCCCGGGAACCGGACGCGGCCAGGATGCTGGCCCGCCACGCGGACGCCATCGAGGAGATCATGAACGATCCCGAGATCGACCGCGCCGAGGTCGAGAAGTGGATCGACCACGCGCTCTGTCTCGAGGACAACGTCGACCAGCACCGGCCCTACGAGCCGATCGACCCTGACGTGGAGTTCGGCGGCGACCTGGAGGTGGGCGACGTCGAGGACCAGCTCGGCGACCTCGCCGTCTCGGAGGAGGTCCGACAGCACGTCTTCGACGACGACTGGCTGGCGGCCCAGGTGGACGACGACGAGCCGGCGACGATCCCGCCCGAGCCCGAGGCCGACGTGCTCGGGTTCCTCCGGCGCTTCGGCAAGCAGTACGACGACGAGACAGGGAAGGCGGTGGAGATGGACGACTGGCAGCGGGAGGTCCTGGAGATCGTCCGCCGCGAGTCTTACTACTTCGCCGCCCAGAAGATGACGAAGGTGATGAACGAGGGCTGGGCGGCCTACCACGAGTCGCTGATGATGGCCGACGAGACCTTCGCCGCGGCAGACGAGTTCCTGACCTACGCCGACCACATGGCCCGCGTGCTGGCCTCGCCGGGGCTGAACCCGTACAAGCTCGGCCTCGAACTCTGGAACTACGTCGAGATGTCCGAGAACCGCGGGCACGTCGCGGACCAACTGCTCCGCGTCGACGGCGTCACCTGGCGGAACTTCCACGACCGGATCGACTTCGGGCACGTCCTCGACCTGCTGGAACCCGACCCGCTCGTGGCGTCCATCGACGCAGACACCGTCGACCGGATGGACGCGGACGATCCCCGGATCGACGCCGAGCACCTGAAACGGGCGAGAGCGGGCGAGATCGACGTCGCCCGGTACCCCTGGAAGGTCCTGACCTACGAGGGGATGGCCGAGCGCCACTACGCGCTGGTCAAGCGCCAGCACCGGGGCGCGCTCGCGCGGATCCGACAGAACGAACTCGAACAGCGGGCCCGGTACATGTTCGACGACGCGAAGTACGACACCGTCGAGGCCGCCATCGCCGACGTCGACTACACCGTCGGCTGGGACCGGATGCGTGAGGTCCGCGAGAGCCACAACGACGTGACCTTCCTCGACGAGTTCCTGACCCAGGAGTTCGTCGACGTGAACGATTACTTCACCTACGAGTACATGCAGTCGAGCGACGACTACCGCGTCACGTCGACGGCCTACGAGGACGTCAAGAAGAAGCTGCTGCTCCAGTTCACCAACTTCGGCAAACCCACGGTCGTCGTGGCCGACGGCAACTTCCGGAATCGCAACGAACTGTTGCTCGACCACAAGTACAACGGGGTCGTCCTCGACGTCGAGGAGGCCAAACAGACCCTGGAGCGCGTCTTCGAACTCTGGGGCCGGCCGGTCCACCTCCGGACGATCACCGTCGTCTACGACGACCACGACGTCGAGGTGGCGCGCCGGCGCGACAGCGAGCCAGCGGGCTCCGAGGTCGGCCGCCGCTACTCCTTCGACGGCATGGAGTTCACCGCCGAGGAACTCGACTGGGAGGAGGTCGAACACCTCGCCGCGGACGACGTGGACTACGACACGAAGCCCGAGGAGTGGCTGGCCTGATCGGGCCGGCAGTCCGCCGCCATCGACAAGGTGCCCCACCGCGAAGCGTCGGTCATGACGGACGCCACAGTCGACGTCTCCACTGACGACCGATGCCAGGTGCTTGACGTGACCGACCGCGTCGCCGAGGCTGTCCCAGACGGCGCCACGGGCACGGCCACGGTCTTCGTCGAACACACGACCTGTGCGATCACCGTCAACGAGGCCGAGCGACGCCTCCTGGGCGACTTCGAGACGGCACTCGCCGACCTCGTGCCCGACGAGGGCTGGGCCCACGACAAGATCGACGACAACGCGGACTCACACGTCCGGGCGATGCTCGTCGGTCCCAGCGAGACGGTGCCCGTCGTGGAGGGCACCCTCCAGCTCGGCACGTGGCAGTCCGTCCTCCTCGTCGAGTGCGACGGGCCCCGGACGCGGTCGATATCCGTCGTCGCGGACCGGTAGGATCGGAGGTGCCCCCGACGGCCGACTGTAGGATGTGCCTTCGAGACTGAACCGACCACGTCCGTCGGTAATCGATTTTTACTCGCGATAATCGGTGGCGATCACTTACAATGGTCTATGGCGACGGTGCCGGTATGACGTTCGTCGACTGGGTCGAGAACTCGCTGTCTGCCGTGCGAACGCAGGGACCGGTGTACGGGACGAGGGAGGCCGCCCTCGACTTCTACCTCGGCGCCAGGAACCGGATGACGTGGCTTCGGCGCATCACCGGCGGCACACGGACCATCGCGGCCGGAGACGTGCGGGCCCGGATCCGCCAGGACACGGAGACGGAGTTCACCCACTACCGGAACTTCCACAACGAGCGCGAACTGGTCGCGGACGTCGTGGAGCGGGTCCGCCCCTCGGACGTGTTCTGGGACGTGGGTGCGAACGTGGGGACCTACTCGTGTCTCGTCGGACAGGTGGCCGCAGAGACCCAGGCCTTCGAACCCTATCCCCCGAACGCCGAGAAACTCCGCACGAACCTCTCGACGAACGACGTGTCCGCGGTGTCCGTCCGTGAACTCGCACTCGCGGACCGGGACGGCGAGACCAGTTTCGCCGTCGACGACCGGGCCGAGGCGGGCGCGGGGCAGGGCTCCATCGTGACCGAGGGGGACGCCGCGATCACGGTCCCGCTCGTCAGAGGTGATGCGCTCGTTGCGGATGGGGTCCCCGCGCCAGACGTCGTCAAGATAGACGTGGAGGGTGCCGAGGACCTGGTGCTCGATGGGCTCTCCCAGACCCTCGCCGACGGCGCACCCCGACACGTCTACTGCGAGGTTCACTCGACGGACTGGGACGACGTCGGGACCCGCCTGGCCGATCACGGATACGACGTCACGGTGCTCCACCAGAGCGAGAAGGCGGCATTCGTCCGTGGCGACCGTGCCGACTGACGAGAGCGTAGGTTTTTCGCCCCCCGGCAGGTAGGGGGGGGCATGGACGACGGTTGGTTCGTGGGGCCCGCCGGTGACGACCCGGCGGAAGCGGCGGCGCGCATTCGCGAGGGCCGGGCAGACGCGCCGGCGGACTGGCCGCGCCTCGCCGTCGAGGCCGGGTTCGCCGACTCGACCGCGGACTACTACGACCAGCTTCACGAGGCGTCGGTGGCGGCGGCGCGGGCGGGGGTACACGAGCGCGAGCGGGCGGACGACCAGCAGCTGAAACACGCGGTCCGCGCCATGGACGACTGCATCCGGACGCGCACCGAACTGGCCGAACGTCTCGCCGAGTGGGGCGGCAGCGTCGAGGACGACGCCGGGACCGGCGTCGAGTACGCGCGCCGGCTCGCGGACCGGGAGCCGGACGACCCCGTCGAGGCGCAGTTGACGGGACTCGCCGCACGGGTGGTCGCTCTCGACGACCAGGCCGAGTCCCTCCGGGGATTCATCGAGCGTGCGACCCCGGAGGTCGCACCGAACCTGGCCGCCCTGGCCGGTCCGGTGCTCGCGGCCAGGCTCGTCTCCCTGGCTGGCGGCCTGGACTCGATGGCGAAGCTCCCGAGCGGTACCGTCCAGGTCCTCGGCGCCGAGGACGCCCTGTTCGCCCACCTCCAGGGTGGCGCACCCTCGCCCAAGCACGGCATCATCTACACGCACGAGTACGTCCGTGGAACGGCGCGGGAGGACCGTGGATCGGCGGCGCGAGCGCTGGCGGGGAAACTGACCATCGCCGCCCGCATCGACCACTACAGCGGCGACCTGCGCCCCGAACTGGAGGCGGAACTGACCGACCGCATCGACCGCATCAGGGAGCGTGAGGACGCGTGACGCTGCCCGAGGGCGTCGAACGGCGTGAGTTCGACGGAGTCACCGGACTGGCGACGCGCGGCGCCCCTGTCTCCGACGAGGCGACGGCCGACGGCTGGCGACACTGGGATCCCCACCGGTCCAAGCTCGGTGCGATGCTCGACCGGGGCATGGACACCGGCCTCGACGGCAGCGAGGCGGTGCTGTACCTCGGCGCAGCCGCCGGCACGACCGTCAGCCACGTGGCCGACGTCGCCGGCCCGGTCTACGCCGTGGAGTTCGCCCCGCGGCCCATGCGTGACCTGCTGTCCGTCGCAACAGACCGCGACCGCCTGTTCCCGCTCCTGGCGGACGCCCGCAAACCGGCGACCTACGCGCACGTGGTCGAACCAGTCGACGTGGTGATCCAGGACGTCGCCACGCGCGGCCAGGGGCGCGTCGCGGTGGAGAACCGGCAGTTCCTCGCGGACGATGGTCGACTCCTGCTGGCAGTGAAGGCGCGCAGCGAGGACGTGACCAGGGCGCCCGAGGCCGTCTTCGACGCCGTGCTCGCAGACCTCGAGGACGCCTACGAGGTGCTCGCGACCGAGCGACTCGATCCACTCCACGACGACCACCTGGCCGTGGTCGCCCGGCCGACCTAGGTCGCTTCTCGTGTCGCGGGGAGCCGTCGAGGGGAATACTTTAGCCCGGCGCGGCGCAACCCAGCGCCGATGGAGCGGGGTTCCGCAGCGAACTTCACCCGGATGGGCACGCTGGGCATCGAAGAGGAGTTCTTCGTCGTCGACGAGGCCGGGCGTCCGGCCGCCGGGACCGACGAACTGGTCTACGAGACCGATCCGCCGGAGATCCTGGACGGCCGCCTGGACCACGAACTGTTCAAGTTCGTCGTGGAGACCCAGACCCCGACGATCGAGGACCCTGCGAACGCGCGCGAGCAGCTGCTGGCCGTCCGCGACGCGCTAATCGACCACGCCGCCACAAGCGGCTACCGGATCGCGGCTGCTGGCCTGCACCCCGCCGCGAAGTGGTGGGAACTCCAGCACGCGACCAAACCGCGGTACGTCGAGCAACTGGACCGCATCCAGTACCCCCAGCACCGGAACACGACGGCGGGACTGCACGTTCACGTGGGCGTCGACGACGCCGACAAGGCGGTCTGGATCGCGAACGAGGTGCGCTGGCACCTGCCCGTGCTGCTCGCCCTCTCGGCGAACTCGCCGTACTGGTGTGAGCGCGACACGGGCCTCCACTCCGCGCGGGCGACCATCTTCGAGTCACTGCCGAACACCGGGATGCCGACACGATTCGACGCATACGAGGCCTACGACGACTTCGAGCGGCGGATGCTCGCGACCGACTCGATCCGGGACCGCGGGGAACTGTGGTACGACGTCCGGCCACACTCTGAACTCGGCACCGTCGAGGTCCGCAGTCCGGACGCCCAGCGCGACCCCGAGGTCGTCCTCGCGTTCGTCGACTACGTCCACGCGCTCGTCACCGACCTCGCGGAGCGCTACGAGGACGGCGAGTCCGGCACCGAACTGCGGCGCGAACTCCTCGCCGAGCACAAGTGGCGGGCCATCCGCTACGGCCAGTCGGCCAGACTGCTCTCGCGCGACCTCGCCGACGAACGGCCGCTCGGAGACATCGTCGAGGCGGAGGCCGACAGGCTCGACGTCCCCGCACTCCGCTCGGTCTTCGAGCGCCAGAGCGGCGCCTCGCGCCAGCGGGCCATCATGGACGCCGAGGGCCTCGACGCGCTGTGCGAGTCGCTGGTCCTGGACCACTCCTGAGACGGTTCCAAAAATCGACGACGACGCGTGTGCGGTGCCAACCCCACGGGCAGTCCCCCGACTGCCGCCGCGTCTTCCCACCACCGGTCCGACCCCCCGGTCGGGTTTCCACACCACCACGGGCCGTGTCACGGCCCTGTCGGTGGAATTGTTGGGGGGCATATTATAACAATCGAAGACTTTCTTTCTCAATAGTGAAAACGGGGCCTGATCGGTCGGGAGACGGCCGCGCCCTCCGGCGATCGGACCCCCGCCACGCGCCGAGCCAAGGGTTTTTACCCGGGTGTCGCTTTCGTCGGCCTAGAGACGACGCATGTCAGGGGAGGATCGACAGGACCGCGAGGCCGAGGGGTCCGTCGCCGAGGACGGCGGCGACGTGCGCGAGCGACTGGAGCGCGAGGCAGACAGGGCCATCGAGGGATTCGACGAGAGCGTCGTCGACCTCCTGTCGTGGGTACTCGACACGGAAACCCGGGCCCGGATCTACGTCTTCCTCCGGCAGCACCCCGAGAGCACGAGCGACGAGGTCGCAGACGGGACGGGACTCTACCCGAGCACGGTCAGGGAGGCCCTGGCCGAACTCCACGGCGAGGGGAAGGTGACGCGCGAGAAGCGCGAGAGCAGCGGTGCCGGCAACAATCCCTACGAGTACAGCGCGATGCCGCCGAGCGACCTCGTCGCGGACGTCGTCGAGGACGTCCAGTCCGAACTCAACACGGTCTTCAACCTCGATTGCTACCTCGGCGGGCGGGAGGCCGAGGAGGAGACCGAGCCCGTGACGATCACCGTCCGTGGAGAGACAGACGGCGACGAGCAGCCCGAGGAGGCGGACGACGGGGACGCGGAGGGCGAGCGCTGATCCAGCCGCGTCGCGACGACGGTCGCCCCGTTCCGAAGCCACTAAACGTAGACGAGCCGTGTCCCGTCACATGAAGGTCGCGCTGGGTGGGACGTTCGATCCCATACACGACGGCCACCGCGCCCTTTTCGAGCGGGCGTTCGAGCTCGGCGACGTCACGGTCGGCCTGACCAGCGACGATCTCGCCCCGAAGACGCGCCACGAGGACCGATTCGTGCGCCCCTTCGACGAGCGTCAGTCCGACCTGGAGACCGAACTGGCCAGCTACGCCGCCGAGTACGACCGCGAGTACGAGGTCCGAAAACTGACGGAGCCCACCGGGATCGCGCCGGAGCCCCAGTTCGACTACCTGGTCGTCTCCCCCGAGACGGAGACCGGGGGCAAGCGCATCAACGAGATCCGCGCCGAGCGGGGCCACGACCCCCTCGAGATCGAGGTCGTCGACCACGTCTACGCGGAGGACGGCGACATCATCTCGTCGACCCGGATCGTCGCCGGGGAGATCGACGAACACGGCACCCTCACGCCGGACCGCGACGGCCGCCCGGCCAAGCGCGAGCAGGAGTCCTGACTACCACGAGGGCGCCTCGAGGCCCGCGGCCTCCAGGACGTCCTTCCACCGATTCTGCACGCTGAGTCGCGACACCCCCACAGCGTCGGCTACCGCGCCCTGGGACCGCTGGTCGCCGGCCACGAGCGCGCCGACGTACACGGCGGCAGCCAGCGTCGCTCGCTTCGAGCGGTCGCTGTCGGGAAGCGTCGAAAGGAAGACGTCCGTGGCTCGCGAGCGCGCCTCGGCGTCGAGGTCGAGACGGTCCGCCGCGGCTTCGAGGTCCTCGAGCCACTGTTCGTTGGCCACCTCGTCGCTGGCCCGGTACACGCCCGGGTTTGAGGGATGACGCCACATAAGGGCTCGCCCCGGGGCGGTGGTGAAGCCGGGCTTCCGAAGGCTTCATGGGCGGGCTTGCGGTAGGGGCGGGGTGCGCGCGGGTAGCCAAGCCAGGAAACGGCGCAGCGCTTAGGACGCTGTCTCGTAGGAGTCCGCCCGTTCAAATCGGGTCCCGCGCATATCGAGGCCGAGCGGAGCGAGGCCTCGGAAAGGCGAACGGCGAGCGTAGCGAGCCGTGAGCCAACAACGTTACTACGAACAGTTTACCGCTTTCTGCAAATTGGCTGCACTTGGTTCATATTGTTGTTCTCCTGCCTACAGAAAAACCCACTATGGGAGTCACATTGCTATCCACCTACCTTTTTATTGAGTGACTGAGTTTGACGGTGCAATGGTGGATTCGGTGGCCCTCCAAGACGCCCTCCAGGCCATTTTTGAACATTCGAACGACGACATGAGTGAGCGCGATGTGGAAAACCTCTTCTTAGAACATGGATTCTACGACGCTCTCGATTACGAGGGAACGGGAACCGACATTCGTAGTGAGTTTACGCTTCCAGATGATCGCCGGCCAGACTACATCACTCTAGATACCAATGAGGCTGTTACTGCGGTTTACGAGTTCAAAACGACAGGTCGAGATCTTTCACCACACGAGGATCAACTTAACCACTACATGGAATACCTTCGAGCCGAGTTTGGTGTTCTCACCAATGGGGAGCAACTTCGGCTCTATCGCAGAGATGGTGACAGTCCGATTTTGGTCGTTTCTCTCGAAACCATCACCGAAAGTGACGCTAGGGATCTCAGCAGTGCTCTACGGAAGCGGGAATTCGACCTCACTAACCCGGAACACGTAAACGATTTTCTCGAAACTCTCGATCCCGTCCCGCTAGATGAGAATGCCGAACTTGGTCAAGAACACTTTTTTGACACGTTCCGCCTCGAAGATGACAGTCCGTTTGCCGATCTTGTCACGGGCATGATGGACCTTCTGAATGAACTTCGTGATGACAAAGATGCGAAGTTCGTGAAGGGAGCCTACGACTTCTGGGAGGCGACCTATGCCGACGAGCCAGACGACATTCCGAACTCGTGGGACCCATTCATCAACGGGAAGCAATCACTCCGTGATTTCATGTTCTGTTTGGAGAGCGGGCACGCACTCCTCGCGCGTCTCCTTCTAGCGAAGGCGACGGAGGACCACGACTTTTTCGCGGGCACTGGCTATGAGGGGATGGATGACTACTTCCGCGGCTTGCAGGGCTTCGGCGATACCATCAACCTGGATGCCTTCCCCGTCGCGGCAGACGACCTAATCGATGATATGCAAGAGCAGTTGGTCGAAGGGCTGTTTCAGGATGATATCTTCATCTGGTGGACTGATGGGTACAGAGAGCAGATTGATACGCAGCATGCAAGCGGGCCGAGTCGGTTCGAGGATGTAGCACGCGGGTCCGGCGACGCGGAGCGCGTGAGTGAAGCCACCCGGGACCGCTTCAGTAGGGCAGTGGCTGAGGTGTTTTTCAACGTCTTACGGTTCGACTTCGAGGACGTGGAGGGCGATTTGCTCGGTGATCTCTATCAACGGTATTTCGACCGTGAAACCCGGAAGGCTCTAGGGGAGTTTTACACCCCTCAACCGGTTGTTGATTACATCATGGACGGGGTCGGCTATGAGCGCGGTGTCTCAAGCGAGCGGCTTATCGATCCGTCATGTGGTTCTGGTACCTTCCTAGTAGAAGCCGTCGAACGGTATATCGCCGACGTGGAGAACTTTGAGGATGACCCCAACTGGGAGGAGCATCTACGGGATCTTTGTACCCGTCCCCGTGTTGTCGGACTGGACATCCACCCGTTCGCCGTGTTGATGGCACAGATTCGATTTGTGGTGGCTATTCTTCCGGCATATCGAAAAGCAAAGTCACAGAATCCGAAGTTCACACTTCGTCGTCTTCCCATTTACCGTACTGACACGCTACGTAACGAGCGGGAGCTCACCGGCGTAGACCTCGGCGAAGACGGAACCCGGCAGATGACCTTCGACGCGATGACTGAGGATGAACAGGACGTAAGGATTCCTGTCCCCCTTCCGGTCGAAGTAGACCAAGACGAGGCCGTCGAAACCGAGGATGGCTTCCTCGTGCGCCGAGTTCGGATGCCGCTGTTTGACACTATCCAGTTGGAAACAGGAGTTAGGAACTTCGATGAGTATTTCGCAGCCCTACAAGGTGTCTTGGACACAGTCAAAGACCACATAGTTCTGGCTGAGGAGTTCGGCGGCGACTTCAACTGGAAATACAAAAGTGGTCTAGAAGAACGAATTAACCAGCACACGTCGCAAGACTATTCTGGGGTAGAGGATTTCTTCGCTCCCTACGTAGACGACATGCTTGAAAATGTCCGCTACCTCAAAGAGGAGCACAATGATGGGCGGTTGTTCAAGATGTTCGAAGACACCGTGCTTGCGCTTGTTGTTAAAAACTATATGGAATATGACTACGTCGTTGGCAACCCGCCTTATGTCCGTGTTCAACACCTACCGGACAAGCAAAAAGAGATGTTGGGTAGTCTCTACGACTCCACAACAGGAAACTACGACATCTATTGCGTCTTCTATGAACGTGGTCTCGAACTGTTGAGGGAGGAATCCGGGAAACTCGGGTACATAACCTCAAACCAATTTTTACTATCTGACTATGGTGAAGGAATCCGTCACGTTCTCCTTGAACATTCAGCAATCGAGGAGGTGTCGGACTTCCGCGATTCCGGTGTCTTCGAAGACGCCGCAAATTTGCCAGTCATCCTCTTTGCCCGACAGGAAGGGGATAGGGAAGCGCGGCAACAGAACCAGATTCGTTGTTCCCGAGTAAAATCCAACATTAGCGAGACAAGTCAAAACAAACTCGATGAGGAAGTCGTCGCATCTATTCGAGAACACCGAGATGAGTCACGATACGGTGATAGTTATATTGATATATTTGATTTCCCTCAGAATAAATTGGATGACCAATTCTGGTCGCTGATGCCCCCCAAAGAATTGGAGGTTTTCGAGAAACTGAAAAATAGAAGTATCTCTACCTTGGGCAACGTAACTAAATCTATCTCCTCAGGTACCCAGACTAGTGCGAACAAAATCTATCTCGTGGTTCCGCAGGATGCCGACCGGATTGACCCTCAAGACAAAGGAGACACGGTAACGGTGGTCCCACTCGGCGAAAACACGGAGTACGAGATTGAAACTAACCTTCTCCGACCTTGGCTACGGGGTATCGATGTTCAACGGTGGCGCGGAGACTGGGCGGGTCAGCACGTAATCTTCCCATATCACATTGAAGAAGATGAGAATGGTGAGCCGGACCCCCAACTCTATCAGAAAGAAGAAATGGTGGATAAGTTCCCGAATACATGGGATTTTTTCAAACAACACGAGGATCAGCTCCGTGGGCGAGAAAGCGGGAAATGGGTAGACAGTGATGTATGGTGGGAGTTTGGACGACCCCAGAACTTGGAAAAGTTCCGTCTGCCGAAAATCATCAATGCAGACATGGCCGGAAATGCTCGATTCATGATCGACGAAGACGGCCTCTGGCATTTCAAAACGCCCTACGGAATTTACCTTGAGCCGAACCTACAAACAAAAACAGAGAGAGTCGCTTGCTTGGTCAATTCCAAGGCTTTAGATTTCTATCTCAAACATATCGCTCCGATGCTCTTGGGAGGGAAGTATCGGTATCAGGCCCGGTACCTTAAAGAACTCCCCTACGTGGATGTTGAGGGCGGTAAGATTCCAGAAGGGTTAGATGAGGCTGTCAAACCCATCTTGAAGGCCCTGGATACAGAAAACAAGATCCAGCGTTTCCCCGAAGCGTACCTCGGTGAATTCGACGGCGAACTCGATTACATTACCTACGAGTGGCAGACCCGTCGTTACCCGGTAAGTGCCGAAGTCCAAGGAGACGTTGAGGGAGAGTTCACTGTACAGGCAGGGCGCTCCGACACCATCAGCGACTCCGCAATGTATTCGGATGACCGCGAGGCCCGGAAAATTCGTGCAGAGTACGTCCGCGCCGCTGTGGACGGTCGAAACGTCAAAAGCGGCGAAGAGACTACTATCCCGATCCCTAAAAATGATAGCGACGTTGAGGAACTACTCGTTCGACGGGAAGAAGACCAGGATGAAGTAGGGCGGACGGACATCGAAGAACTCGAAGCCGAGATTGACGATGCGGTCTACGATTTGTTTGACCTATCCGAGGAGGAGCGCGAAGTCGTTGAGGATTACTTAGAAGTCTTCTAGCTATAGTAATACGAATGCCTAAAGACAATTTTCCGTCCGAGGATAAAGACGACCTCCGCGCGAGCGGCCCCATGAACGCCGAGCGCGTTCTGTCGTTCCTGGCCGCGAACGCCGACAAGGCGTTCACCCCGAAGGAGGTCCACGAAGCGACGGACGTGGCCCGGGGAAGCGTCGGCGTCGTACTCTCGCGGCTGGCCGACGACGGACTCGTCGACCACCGTGGGGAGTACTGGGCGATCGCCGACACGGAGGACGCCGCGAAGACGCTCACCGCCAGCGAGACCTCCAGGCGGGTCACGGAGCGGTGGGGCGACGAGGACCCGGATGCGTGGGGAGGCGCAGTCGACGAGCGGGGAGCCGACGAGTGACGGTCGTTCGCGGTGACGTGCGCTGGGGGCCCGCACCCCACAAGTCGAGTCCGGCGTACCGGCCGTGGCTCGTCGTCAGCGACGACACGCATCCATTCGCCGGCGAAGAGTGTCTCGCCGTCGCCCAGACCACGACGGACCACGACGACAGTATCACCCTTCCGGACGATGGATGGGCGTTGGGAGGATCCGACGTGCAGTCCTTCGCGTCGCCGTGGTACCTCACGACGATCAAGACGAGGACCTTCGACAGGCACCAGGGACGACTCGATCCCAGTCTCGTGAGCCAGATCGCCGAATTGGTCCACGGGTACGTACCGGTTTGAGCAGTTCGAACTCGGCCCTCCGCTGAAACCGAACATACTCGTTGATCCAGTCGAAGCCCGACCCATGGAAGCCGTCCAGCACCCCACCTCCGGTACCTGGCACCTCGTCGGCCCCCGCGGCTGTGGCGCCGAGCCCGACGGTGAGACCGTCGACGGCCCGTGGGCAGTGATTCGGGACGCCGTCGAGCGCGACGGGAGCAACCGCTGTTCGAACTGCCGCTGGCCGACGGGCTAGGCGTCCTTCACGCCCAGTTGCTTCGCGATGGTGTTCAACTGGATCTCGTCGGTCCCCTCGACGATCCGCAGCACGCGCGCCGTCGCCAGCACGTCCGCGAAGGGCTCGTCCTCGCTGACCCCGGTCGCGCCGTGGACGCCGATCACGTCGTCCGCGGCGTCGAAGCAGACGTTCGTCGCGAGGTACTTGAAGATTGACGACGACTCGATGGCGTCCTCGCCCTGGTCCATCTCCCAGGCGGTCCGCAGCCCGGCGGCGTCGGCGGCGAAATTCCGCGCCCTGGCCTCGGCGAGTTTGTGGGAGACGCCCTGGAAGCCCCCGATCGACTGGCCGAAGGCCTCGCGCTCGTTGGCGTAGTCGACGCCGCGGTCGAGCAGGAACTTCGTGAATCCGACGGCCTCCGCACCCAGTTCCAAGCGACCGAGCGAGAGGAAGTCCATGGCCGCGTAGAATCCCTTGTCGACGTCTCCGAGGACGCGGTCGTCGGGGATCCGGACGTCGTCGAAGTGCAGTTCGGCCTGCTCGCCGAGCCACCCGACGGCGTTGTTGAGGCTGCCCACCTCGTACTCGTCGGCCTCGACGATGAAGCAGGTGATGCCACCGTGGCGCCCCGCCTCGGCCTGCGGCGTCGTCCGGGCGAAGACCTGCACGAAGTCGGCGTAGGGGGCGTTCGTGATCCACTGTTTCTGGCCGGAGAGCACCCACTCGTCGCCGTCCTTGCGCGCCGTCGTCGCCATGTTCGGGGAGTCGGAGCCGACGCCGGGCTCTGTCTGGGCGAAGGCCGTGGTCTTCTCGCCACGGAGCGCGGGGTCCAGGTAGCGCTCGATCTGGTGGCCCTCTGCTCTGGCGAGGAGTGGCTTCGGCCCTTCCGGGCCCGCGAGGACCGCCTCCGTGAGTCCCGGGCCGTGGCTGGCGAGGTGGCGCTTCGCGCGGTACCAGGTCACGGTCGAGACCGGTTCCTCGCCGTCGGGACCGGGGAGGTTCATGGCGTAGAAGCCCGCCTCGGCGCTCTTCCGTCTGATCTCCGCTCTGGCGTCGAGGACGGGGTCGGCGAGTCGGCCGTCGGTCTCGTGGCGTCGTCGGGGGTTGTCGAGGGCGTCCCCCAGGTCGTCGACGAGCGGTTCGACCTCCCGCGCGACGAACTCGTCGAGGCTGTCGAGCAGCAGGCGCGTCTCCTCGTCGATGGCGAAACTGACGCCGGTGCCCGTGCCAGTCGCTCCCATACGTCATCGACCCCGCCGGGCGTGTTAGCACTTGTGCCCGCGCCGCCGCACGCCATGGCCTCGTCGGGGCGTGCCACAGGATTATGTGTGGATCCCCCGAATGACACGCATGGTCGACAGGGACGCCCTCCTCGCGCTCGCGCCCCACTACCTCGCGATGCTCTTGCTTGCGTTCGGCGTGCTGGCGGCGATCCGCCTCACCGTCGGGGAGTTGAACTTCTGGATCGAGACGGCCGTCCTGGTGGTTGCGCTGCTCCTCTACCGCCCGGTCGTGGCTCGCCTCGGCCTGGCGCCACCTGCCTGGAACGCCCGGTGAGGATCGGGTCGACGATGGGAGATCCCCACGTGGGCCGGGTCGGCGGGCGCGTCTGGTGCCCGACCGTCGAATTAAAGTTCACTTGAACTAACGAGCATACGATGAGACTCGTGCTCGTCGCGGGGACGACGCGAACGGCGACCGTCGACGGGATCAGCGCCGCGGGGGCCGCTCCGGACCTCGTCACCCACACCCCGAGTGCCGACGCCGAGATCGTCGTCTACGGCGAACCCGTCGCCAGCCCGGTCGTTCCCGTGAGTCCGACGGGGTGCCCGACGCCGGCGGCGGTCACGCGCGCCGTCGTCGAGCGCCTCGACCTCCCGGTCGTGGTCGTCGACGCCGGCCTCGCCGAACCGACTGCAGCGCCGACGGTGACGGTCGGCGCGTCGCCGGGCACCGACCTCAGGGAGTCCCTCGCGGTGCCCGACGCCAGCGACGTGTACGAGGCGGGCCGGGACTACGGACGGTCGCTGCCGGACGACGATCCCATCCTCCTGGGCGAGACCGTTCCCGGCGGAACGACCACCGCCCTGGGCGTCCTCACGGCGCTCGGCGAGCGGGCGACGGTCTCCTCGTCGCTCCCGACGAACCCCATCGAGCGAAAGCGTGCGGTCGTCGCCGAGGGTCTCGCCGCGAGCGACCTCGACGCGGGAGCGGCGGCGGGCGACCCGATCGCGGCCGTCGGGGCGATGGGAGATCCCGTCCTCGCCGCGGGAGCGGGAATCGCCCACGGCGCTATCGAAACCGGGACGCCGCTGACGCTCGCGGGTGGCACACAGCTCCTGGCGCTGGGCGCACTCCTCCGACACGCCGGCGTGGACGCCCCGCTCTCACTGGCGACGACGTCCTTCCTGCTGGGCGACGACAGTGCGGCCGTCACGGACCTGGCAGCCTCGCTCGACGTGACCGTCACGGCGACGGATCCGGGATTCGACGCCGTCTCCCACCCCGCAACCGCGGCATTCTGCGACGGCGAGGCGAAGGAGGGCGTCGGCATGGGTGGCGCCCTCTCCCTCGTCGCCGACGCCGACGCGTCGATGGCCTCGGTCCGCGACCGATTCCTCACGCTGGCGGACCGGCTCCTGGCCATTGCCGAGGACGACGGGTCGGCCCCGGATGTCCGATGAAGGGGGTCGTCCTGGCCGGGACGCGGTCGAGCGTCGGCAAGACGGTCGCGACGCTGGTGACCATCGAGGCCCTCCAGTCGGCGGGCCACGCGGTCCAGCCCGCGAAAGCCGGCCCCGACTTCATCGATCCCAGTCACCACGCGGCCGTCGCCGGCCACCCCTCCCGCACGCTCGACCTGTGGCTGACTGGGGAGGCCGGTCTGCGGCGGAACTACCACCGCGGCGACGGGGACGTCTGCGTCGTCGAGGGCGTGATGGGACTGTACGACGGCGACGCCTCGAGCACGGCGATGGTCGCAGAGGCCCTCTCGCTTCCGGTCGTGCTCGTGGTCGACGCGAACGCCGGCATGGAGAGCGTCGCCGCGACGGCGCTCGGGTTCGAGGCGTACGCCCGGGAGGTCGGGCGGGACGTGGACGTGGCTGGCGTAATCGCACAGCGCGCCCACGGCGGCCGCCACGAACAGGGCATCAGGGACGCGCTCCCGGACCACATCGAGTACCTCGGTCGCATCCCGCCGGACGAGCGCCTCTCCATCCCAGACCGGCACCTCGGCCTGCACATGGGCGAGGAAGTGTCGCTCCCCCGCGAGGCGCTGTCCGCGGCCGCCGACGGACTCGACGCCGACAGACTCCTAGCCGTCGCGGACGACCCGACGCCCCCGCCCGCCGCGCCAGCCTCCGAGTCGACGGCGCGAACGGTCGCCGTCGCCCGCGACCCGGCGTTCGCGTTCGTCTATCCGGCGGCGACCGAGTTCCTCCGCGAACGAGCGACTGTCCGGACGTTTTCGCCGGTCGCCGGTGATCCCCTCCCGCAGGCGGACGCCCTCTACCTCCCCGGGGGCTACCCGGAACTGCACGCTGGCGCACTCGCCGAAAGCGAGAGTCTGGCGGCCGTCGCCCGCGCTGCGGCGGACGGCGTGCCGGTCCTCGCGGAGTGTGGCGGCTTCATGGCACTCGCTCGCTCGATTACCACCACCGAGGGGGAGACCCACGAGATGGCGGGCGTCCTCCCGGCTGCCGTCGAGATGCAGGACCGGTACCAGGCACTCGACCACGTGAAACTGACAGCCACCGACGTGGCACCGGGACTCGCCGTGGACCGCGGCTTCAGGGGCCACGAATTCCACTACTCCCGGGCGAGCGTGGACCGCGACGCCCGCTTCGCCTTCGACGTCGTCCGCGGTGACGGTATCGACGGCTCGCACGACGGCCTCTGCGAGTACGAGACGGTCGGGACGTACGCCCACCGCCATCCAGAGAGTGGTGCCTTCGATCGTCTCCTCGGTGACCAGGGGTGAGCAGACTCCCGCTGCGTCGTCGATTATGGTCAACGGGCGAGTAGTTCCGCGACCGCGCGGAACGGGGACGACGAGCGCAAGACGGCCGTACGACGACCCCGCAAAGCTTTTTCCTGTCGGATGAAATGATACGACAATGACCGAGCTGGGCGCGCTCCTCGACGACGTGGTCGACGACGTTGACGCGGTGTTCCTCTTCTCTCCGAGCGGGTCGGAATACGAGCGGTTCGCCGAGGCCGACGTGGACGTGGTCGTCGTCGCGCCCGATAACGACCACGACGCCGATCAGTTCGTGGAGCTCCCGCTCGAGTTCACCGACGTGGTCGGGCGCGTGCGCTTCGGACTGGAGGGCGCCCACCAGCAGGAGCTCGTCGAGGACGGCGACGAGATCGTCTGCGTCACGCAGGTCTTCGCGGAGGAGATGGACACGGTGATCCGCGTGCGCGCGAGAGAGTTCGCTCATACCGGCGTCTACGACCTGTTCGTCAACTCCCGCGCCGAGCCGTCGGTGATCCGGGACGTCTTCGAGGTGGCAATCGAACTCGGAAAGAAGGGGCAGAAGGGCAAGCCGGTCGGGGCTCTGTTCGTCGTCGGCGACGCCGGCAAGGTGATGAACAAGTCCCGGCCGCTCAGCTACAACCCCTTCGAGAAGTCCCACGTCCACGTGGGCGATCCCATCGTGAACGTGATGCTGAAGGAGTTCTCCCGGCTCGACGGGGCGTTCGTCATCTCGGACTCGGGAAAGATCGTCTCCGCCTACCGGTACCTCGAACCGTCCGCGGAGGGCGTCGACATCCCCAAGGGGCTCGGCGCCCGGCACATGGCCGCCGGTGCGATCACGCGGGACACCAACAGCGTCGCGATCGTCCTCTCGGAGAGCGACGGGATGGTGCGTGCCTTCAAGGCCGGCGAGTTGATCCTGGAACTCGATCCGGAGGAGTACTGATGGCCCAGGTGGACTGGCCCCAGATCGTGCGGAGCGTCTTCTCTCAGGAGACGGCCTTCGCCGTCTCGGTCGCCATCCTCGTCGTCGGCGTGGCCGTCTCATACGTCGTCTGGCGGTGGGTCCACAGTCTCCTCGGTCGCGTCGGCATCCCGGACTCCGTCGAGGGGACACCCTTCGAGCGGACCGCCCAGAGCTTCGGCACGTCGACGGTGGGCATCATCGCCCAGCTCGCGGCGCTGTTCGTCTACATCACGATGGCGATCATCGCCCTGCAGCTCGCCCAACTCCTCGACGTCCAGTTCTTCTGGTCGCGCCTGACCGGGTACCTCCCGCGCCTGTTCATCGCGGCCCTGGCCATCATCGTCGGGCTGATCGGCGGCGACAAGGCCAAGCTGGTCGTCAGCGATCGACTCCGGAGCGTCAAACTCCCCGAGGCCGAACTCATTCCCGAACTCGTCAAGTACAGCGTCTTCTACATCGCCGCTCTCGTCGCGCTCTCGCAGGTCGGCGTCGCCACCCGGGCCCTCCTCATCCTCCTCGCAGCCTACGCCTTCGGCCTCGTCCTCCTGTCGGGCCTCGCCTTCAAGGATCTGCTCGCGGCGGCCGCTGCCGGGGTCTACCTGCTGTTGAGCGAGCCCTACTCCATCGGGGACGAGGTCCAGATCGGTGACCACCGGGGCATCGTCCAGGAAGTCGACATCTTCGTCACCCACGTGGAGAGCGACGCCGAGGAGTACATCATCCCCAACCAGCGGGTCCTCCGGAATGGCATCGTCCGCGTCCGCCAGTAAGGACACCCTAGCGAGGGAGACGGGTCGGGGCATCCGACGGTTGGGTCGAGAAACTGGTCCATACGCTGACCGGTCGGGAGTCGAAGTGAGTCTATATACGTATGCGAACGACCCACGCGCCGGAGAGAGGCGCTATACCGCGGATTCGGGGTAGCATGTTAACGCCCCTCAGAGTAGTACTATAACCCTCCAGTTTGTAGAGGTAGGTGATTATGAAGAAGCAAGAGCTCATCCATCTTCACGGGCTCCTCGCTCAGGTACAGAACCACTACGAGCAGGAGACCGGGGAGACGGTGGATCACGACGAGTACGCCACACTCGGCGTCCAGCCGACGTCCATCCACCGGTCGAAAACGGACCATAAAGCGGCCGTGTTCGCACTGGCTCGCGGAATCACCTCCGAGATGACCACGACGGAGACCGAGCCCGTCTCCGCCGCCGCCGACTGAAGGGTTTACGTCTTCCTCTCCGGATATCACTCTGCCCAGTGGCCACGGTGCCACTCGTGACGCGCTCGCCACGCACCCCGTTGTCGCCATCCGCGCTCACTCGTCGATCAGTTCTTCGAACTCCGGGAGGACCTCGTCGTCGCGGTCCCGGTCCTCGTCGCCGGCGTCGCGCTCCGCGTTCGACTCCACGTCGTCGGTCGCCTCGTCCGTCTCGTCGTCCTCGTCTTCGTCCGGGAGTTCCTCGATCTCCAGGATCTCCAGGGGGATGTTCTCGAGGCGCTGGCCGATCTCCTTGCGGGCGATCCGGGCGGCGTGTTCGTCGCGCTCGACGTTGAACACGGTCATCTCGAGTTCGAGCGCGACGAGGCTCTCGTCTGCCGCGATGAACGCCGTCTCGAGTTCCTCCCCGCAGTGCGGGCACCGCCGCTCCCCCATGTTGATCTCGACGTAGTTGAGATCGGGATTGAGCATCTCCCCCGTCTTGGAGATCGCAATGCGGACCGCCTCGTCCGCGGTCTCGACGTCGTAGACGGGGACGGCGGCCTCGACGACGACACGACAGTTCATACGAACCGTTTTGCTGGGCAACACTATGAAGGTTGGCACGACCCAACCCGGAAGCCAGAAGGCGGCCGAACGCCCGGACGAATGCATGGACGGCGGGACGATCGACGTCGGGTCACTGCGCGGGGGCCTGGATCTCCAGGCCACGGTCGAGAGCGGCCAGTCGTACCTCTGGTGGCGCGAATCGGGCCCCACGTACGCCGATGAGACCCACGCCGGGAGCGACGCCTGGTACCGCACGACCGTGCGAGACGGAACCGGTCCGGCACTCTGTCGCGCGCGGCAGGTGGACGGCCGCCTGGAGTGGGAGGCCACTGCCGACGTCGAGAACCGCCTCCGGCGGCGCCTCGGCCTCGACGACGACCTGGTCGCGATCAGGGACGCCACGCCCGACGACGACCTGATCGAGGCCGCCTACGACGCCTTCCGGGGCCTCCGCATCGTCCGCGACCCACCGTTTCCGACGCTCGTGACGTTCATCTGTTCGGCCCAGATGCGGGTGGCCCGGATCCACGCCATGCAACAGGCACTCCGCGAGAGCCTCGGGACGGCCCTGACGGTCGGGGGCGAGACCTTCCACGCCTATCCCACTCCCGAGCAGGTGGCAGCCACGTCCGAGGCCGAACTGCGGGACCTCGGTCTCGGCTACCGGGCACCCTACGTCCTCGAGTCGGCCCGCATGGTCGCAGCGGGTGAGGCCGATCCGGCGGCGGCAGCGGACCTGCCCTACGAGGCCGCGCGGGACTTCCTCACGCAGTTCGTCGGCGTGGGGGACAAAGTAGCAGACTGCGTCTGCCTGTTCTCGCTCGACTTCCTCGAGGCGGTGCCACTCGATACCTGGATCCAGGGGGCCATCGCCGACCACTATCCGGACTGCGAGCGCGACTCGTACGCGGCCACCTCGCGGGCGATTCGCGAGCGGTTCGGTCCCTACGCCGGGTACGCCCAGACGTACCTGTTTCACTACCTCCGGACCGGCCTCGCCACGGAGTCGGGGGGCTGAGCTACGCCTGTTCGACCGTCAGGACGTAGGCCCCGGTGGCGCTGCCGGAGAACGACCCTGCCCAGATGGTGTACGTCCCCGCCTCCAGCGTCGTCACGAGACGACTGTTGAACTCCGCCTCGCCACCGTCGTCGTCTTCCCCGACGTAGTTCCCGTCCCTCGTGACCACGAGGTAGGTGTCGAAGTCCTGGGACTGCAGGGAAATGCTGACCTCGGTCGTCGACTCCAGCGAGAGACGATATGGATCCGCGATCCCACCGTGAACGGGGTCTTCCGGGGCGTTCATGGTGAGTTCGTCCCGGACCAGCGAACCGAGTTCGATCGGCTCGGGCGAGACCGACCCGCCGGACCCACCCGACGCCACGTCGGTGGCGCCGAGCGAGTAGGTCCCCGTCGCAGACCCGCCGTACGAGCCGGCCCAAACGGTGTACGTGCCGGCGTCGAGGGTCGTCGTGATCCGACTGTTGAACCCGGAGCCCCCGTCATCGTCCTCCGCGACCGTCGAGCCGTTCTGCGTCACGACGAGGTAGGTGTCGAAAGCCTGGGACTGCAGAGAAATTCGAACGGTCGTCCCCGAGTCCAGCGTGAGGTTGTGTGGACTCGCCAGCCCCTCCCGCGCCGGGTCGGTCGGCGCACCCGTCGAGATCTGGCCCTGCACCGAGGAGCCGAGTGGCAGGGGCTCCGCCGAGGCCGCGCCACCGCCGGAGCCTCCGCCGTCCCCAGACTCACCCGTTCCTCCCGAGCTACCGCCGCCGGTTCCGCCTGCCTCGTCCACGGTCAGCGTGTAACTGCCGGTATCGGTCCCGGAGAAGGAGCCAGCCCAGACTGTGTACGTACCGGGATCGAGCGTCGCCACCAGCCGACTGTTGACCCCCGTCCCCCCGTCGTCGTCCTCGACGACCATCGAGCCGTTCTGCGTCACGAGGAGGTAGGTGTCGAACGTCTGTGATCGCATCGTGAGGGCGACCGTGGTCTGAGACTCCAGGGAGATGGTGTACGGATCGGCGAGGTCGTCGTAGACCGGGTCCCGCGGAGCGTCCGTGGACAGCTGGCTCTCGACCGTATCGCCGGGTTGGAGCCCCGACCCGCCAGAGCCGCCGAAGCCAAGGAAGCCAGAACAGCCCGCCAGGCCGGCCGCCGAGACGAGGCCGATACTCGATCGAATCGCGGTACGTCGCGTCGTCGTGCGTTTGCCTGTCATGAGTGTGTTCCCGATCGGTAGTGACCAACTTACTACCTGTCGCTAACCAACTCGTGTGTCGGGTGGCTAATACGTTACCATCGTATCGTGCGACGTGAGGCCGTCGGGGGGACGACTTTTCACGCTGGCCCCGAAGGGTCGGACATGGCCGACACGGTACGGGCGCACGTTCACGTCTCGGGCCGCGTTCAGGGCGTCTTCTTCCGGGCGACCACGCGCGACGAGGCTCGCGAGCGAGGCGTCGACGGCTGGGTGCAGAACCTCGACGACGGCCGGGTCGAGGCAGTCTTCGAAGGACCCGAGGACGCCGTCGAGGGGATGATCGACTTCTGCCACGAGGGCAGCGACGCGGCTCGGGTGGAGGACGTCGAGGTATCGCGGGAGGAACCAGAAGACGAAGACGGGTTCGCGATTCGGCGGTGAGCCGAGGTCGACACCTACAAGACCGGCGTCTCCCGAGTTCCCACCAACCGATGGGGTACAGCCGCCGCTCGCTCCTCGCCAGCGCGGCCGGCGGGTTCGCCGTCTCGCTCGCCGGCTGTACGGACGAGGGCACCTTCCACGCCTCGAACGCCGTCGTCATCCACCGCGATGGGGACGACTGGTACGACTACCCCGAAGACGTGGGCGTGCGGGCGACGGTCGAAAACACCACGCCAAACCGGCAGACGGGCGTCCTCGTCGTGACTCTCCGGCGGACCGACGGCGACGGCGAGTGGGCCGAGGAGCGAGCCGTCGACATCGGGCGAGGCTCGACGATCACGTACAACGTCGCCTTCGAGGACGTGGCCGACTCGCCGGACGCCGAGTTCGAGGCGAGCGCGTCGGTCGAACCCGCGGACGACATGACGTAGCCCCGGAGTCCTGCTCGAGGACGGTCCCGTCCCACCGCTGTCGATCCCGAAGCACCGACGTGACTGTTCACTAACCTTTTGACCGAGTGCTTCGACGGGGCCGTATGCGGTCACGACACGCGCTCGCCCTGGGACTGGCCCTCGTACTCGCTGGCTGTACGCTTCCCGTCGTCGGCAACGCGCCGTCGTATCCAGACCGCCCCGCGCAACTGAACGAGTCCGCTATCGTCGACTACGTCGAACAGTACGAGCGGGCCGAACGGTATCGGGAACTGTTCGAAAACCAGGGCGGAGTCGAGTTCGGTTGCACCACGGGCTCTCCCATCGAACTCGGCGGCGGACACTTCGTCAGGACGCACTGCGTCGTAACGGAGGGACCCCGCGGGTCAGGTGGACCACCACCATCTGCCTACTTCGTCAACGAGACCCAGACCGTGCGAGTCCCAACCGGGCCGTATACCTGGCCAGCCACCTCGACGTTCCCGAGTTCGCAGGCCGACGCCGATTCGACCACGACGGACGGAACTGTGTTCGTCTACAACCTTGCACCGTCCAACCGAACACTCGGCCTCACGGTGGAGTCTCGCGCCGACTCCTCGTCGGGTGCGACGTTCAGGAATTCGACGTCGTTTGAACCTCGGTCGGGCTTCGGCTATCACTTCGATGGTCTCGTGACTGGCGAGTACTCTCTTACCGCCCGGGTCGACGGCAGGAATGCTTCGACGACGTGGCACGTGGACGGACGCACGGAGACGCCTCAGAACGTCGTCGGGGTCGTCGTGACGCCACGGGGGGACATTCGGGTCGTGCGTCTGTCGTATTTGGACGGATAGCAGACGGTACCGTTGACGAGACGCGCCAGTACTGTGACGGCGGACGTTTCTCCCGTCCCCACATCGAACTGACGACTCGCGTGCGAACCCCACAGTTATTTCGAGGCCGGCCGAAGGGCCGGCCATGCTCACTGGGTCCGAGATGGGGGTCGTGGACGCGAACGCCGAGGGCCTCGGCGTCCCGCGAAAGCAGTTGATGGAATCGAGCGGGAACGCCGTCGCCAGGGCCGTCCGGGAGCAGGTGGATCCCGGCGCGACCGTGACCATCGTCGCCGGACGGGGGAACAACGGCGGCGACGCCTTCGTCGCGGCGCGGTTCCTCGACGACTACGACGTGACGACGTCCCTGCTCGGGCGCCCCGACGCGATCACGACGGACATCGCACGTGAGAACTGGGACGCACTCGCCGCGGGGGACTACGCGACCGAGACGGTAGGCGACTCGACGGCACTGGACCTGGCGGATCCGGACCTGTTCGTCGACGCGATGCTCGGAACCGGGATCAGCGGCGAGGTTCGCGAACCCGAGGCCAGCGCCGCCGAGGCTATGAACGACGCCGACGCACCGGTGCTCGCCGTGGACGTCCCGTCGGGGCTGGACGCCGAGTCGGGCGACCTGGCCGAGACCGCCGTCGAGGCCGACCACGTCGTGACCTTCCACGACATGAAACCCGGCCTCGACGACCTCGACGCCGACGTGACCGTCGCGGACATCGGCATCCCCGCGGCCGCGGAGACGACCGTCGAACGCGGGGACCTCCAGCGCCTTTCGCGTGACCCACACAGTCACAAGGGCGACCACGGCGAGGTGCTCGTCGTGGGTGGCGGCCCCTACGCCGGCGCACCCGCTCTCACGGCACAGGCGGCCCTCCGAGCGGGGGCGGACCTGGTCAGGGTGGCTTGTCCGGCCGCGGTCGCCCACGAGGTTCAGGGCTACAGCGAGAACCTGATCGTCCGCCAGGTGGACGGCTACAAGCTCGCCCCGCAGCACGTCGGGCCGATCATGGAACTCGCCGGCGAGCACGACGTGCTCGTCATCGGGCCCGGCCTCGGCGCCGCCGAGGACACTCTGGAGGCCGTCGAGGGCATCCTGGACGCCTACGACGGGCCGGCCGTCGTCGACGCCGACGCCCTCCGGGTCGTGCCCCGGACGGCCACCGACGCGACGCTACTCTGCACGCCCCACCAGGGGGAACTCGTCCGGATGGGGGGCCGGACGAGCGAGGACTGGCGCGAGCGTCGTGACCTCGTCGAGGACTTCGCGGCCGACCTCGGTCACGCGCTGCTCGTCAAGGGCCCGGTCGACGTGGTCTCCGACGGCGAGACCACGCGCGTCAGCAAGACCGGCAACCCGGGGATGACCGTCGGCGGTACGGGCGACGTGCTCGCCGGCGTCTGCGGGGCGATGCTCGCCAGTCTGGCACCGGTCCACGCTGGTGGCGTCGCCGCGTTCGTCAACGGCCGCGCCGGCGACGCCGTCGTCGACCGCGAGGGGTACGGACTCGTGGCCAGTGACCTGCTCGGGCAGATTCCACGAACCATCTGGCGCGAGGAGGAATAAGATCAGGCGGAGGCGCTCGCCTCGACGAGGTCGCCCGCCTTGGCGCGGGACTGCTCGACGATAGCGGGACGCGCCTCGAACTCGACGACGACCTCGTCGCCCCAGTCGACGTCCGTGACGTGGGCGTTGTCGTGGATCCAGGAGACGACGCTCATCGTGTCCTCGGTCATCGGCAGGACGAGCCGTTCGGCCTGGAAGTCCGGGAGTTCGGCGTCGATGCGTTCGCGGAGAGCGTCGACGCCTGTCCCGGTTCGCGCACTGACGGCGATGGGGTTGGGCGCGAGGGCCGAGAGTGCCTCGCGCTTGCGTTCGACCTCCGCCTCGTCGACGGCGTCGATCTTGTTCAGGACCGTGACGATCGGCGCCTGGTTCCGCTCGTAGAGGGTGTCGTGGGAGGTGACGAGTTTCTCCCGGATCTCTTCGATGGGCTGGCTGACGTCCACCACGAGGAGGACGAGGTCGGCCCGGTAGACGGCGTCGAGGGTGGACTTGAACGACTCGACGAGCCAGTGGGGCAGGTCCGAGATGAACCCGACCGTGTCCGTGACGAGGACGTCACGACGGTCCATCTCGGCCCGCCGCGTCGTCGTCCCCAGCGTCGTGAACAGCCGGTCCTCCGAGGCAGCGGTCGCGTCGACGTCGGGATGGCGACCATCGTTCTCGTCGACGTCGACGTCGGCCGCGAGGCGCCGCAGCAGCGTCGACTTCCCCGCGTTCGTGTAGCCCGCAAGGGCCACGAGGTCGAAGCCCGCCTCGCGGCGGTGTTCGCGGCGCTTCTCGGCGGTCTGCTCCATGCGCTCGAGTTCGTCGCGGAGCCGCGAGATCTGGGCCTTGATGTCCTCCTCGCGACTCTCGTCGTACTCGCCGAGCCCCATGAAGCCGGGCCGCTCGTCGCGCCGCGCCAGGCTGACTTTCGCCTCTGCACGCGGGAGTTCGTACCGGAGTTCCGCGAGTTCGACCTGGAGCTGCGCCTTCTTCGTCTGGGCGCGCTGGCCGAAGATCTCGAGGATGAGGCGGAAGCGGTCGATGATGCTGACCCCCTCTGGCAGCTCGTTGCCGACGTTGAATGTCTGGTAGGGGCCCAGTTGGTTGTCGAAGATGACCGCCGTCGCGTCCGTCTCGCGGACGGCCGCGGCGATCTCGTCGACCTTCCCCTCTCCGACGTGGTAGGCGGGGTCCTCCGTGCGGGTCTGCGTCACCTCGGCGACGACCGTGTAGCCGGCCGAGCGGGCCAGCTCTGTGATCTCCTCGGTATCGGCCGACCCCTCGTCGACCCGCTTCGCGATGACGGCACGATCTGACGTGGTGTGGTGCTCCGTCACTCGCCAGAAACTACGCGTGGCCGATATTTAAACTACGGGTCGGTAGGGAGTGCTTTCTCCCGGTCACAAGAGTCTTGGCGCCGCGGCGAGAGTGGGCGGCCATGGTCGACATCGACGTGACGAGTCTGGGGCTGCAGATGGGCGGCAGCGCCCTCCTTGGGGCAATCATCGGATTCGCGGCGAAGAAGGTCGCGAAGATCATCGCGATCATCATCGGCCTCGAACTGGTCCTGTTCAAGTTCCTCGAGTCGCGGGGCGTCCTCGACGTCAACTGGAACCGCCTCGCGAACGCGTCGGCCGAGGCCCCCGACCGGGTCGGCGACGCCGGCCGGACGTTCGTCGAGGCCTTCATCTCGACGGCAGGCATCGGCGTCGGCTTCGCCGGCGGCTTCCTGGTCGGTTTCAAGAAGGCCTGAGTCGGGCGGACCGTCCCCGTTCTACCGTCGATTGATCTCGTCCTCGTCCTGGACGATGCGCGTCTCCGCGTTGCCACTCGAGACCTCGTTGACCAGGTCGTAGAACTCGTTTTGCATCCCAGCGGGGAACTGGATGACGCCGATCCACGACCCGTCGGCCTGCCACTCCTCGCGCTCCAGGTCACCAAACTCTCGGACCTTGGCCTGCCCGCTCCCCGCGTAGTCCGCGGGCAACTGGACAGCGACGGTGACCGTGTCGAACCTGATGGGAATGACGGGACGGAGGGCCTCCAGGGCGTCGTCGACCTGGGTCTCGACGGGTTCCATCGGGTCGACCGTGAAGCCGGCCTCCTCCAGGGCCGACTCGATGCGCTCGGGCGGATGGGGCGCGTCGTCCATCTGGGGGTTGACTGCGTTGCGGGTGATGCGGTTGATCAGGTTCTTGCGCTTCTGTTCCTGCATCTCCCGGCGCTGGTCGGCGGTGATCTGGATCTCGCCGCGCTCGATGACCTCGGGGATGATCGCCATCGGATCGGTGGTGCCGAAGACCTCCTCCAGGGCGTTCTCGGGTGGCCGGTCACCGCGGGAGGCGTCCTCGAAGACGTCCTCGGCCGCGATGACCTCCTCGAGGTCGCCGTCGAACTCCCCGCGCTTGATGGCGAGCGCGGCGTCCGGGTCCACGAGCACCTCGAAGCGCTCGCCGTGGGACTCGAGGCGCGCCGTGACCGCCTCGTCGAGCGATATCATGTGCGGCCCTTCTTCGGGGGGCGTAAAAGGTGTTGGTGGTGAGGTGGACCGCTATCGATCGCGGGGGCGCGACTGGCTTGTCCTCACTCCTCGCTCTCGTCGGCGTCCTCGGCGTCGTCCTCGGCGGCCAGCAGGTCGAACTCGGTGAGGTAGTCCGTCTTCTCCTCGTCGGTGAGTTCGCCGAAGACCTCGGTCTCGACGTCGATGGTCGCGACGCCGATGCTCTCGGGTGACAGCTGGTTCTCGTTGACCGAGGCCAGCGCCTCCAGTGCCAGGCGGATGCCGCCTTCGAGGTCCATCTCGTCGTCGTAGTGCTCCTCGAGGTAGTCGCGGATGTCGCCGCGGTCCGCGCCGACGGCCAGAGCCTTCCACTCGTAGGGCGTGCCGGAGGGGTCGGTTTCGTAGAGCCGTGGTTCCCCGTCGGCGATGCCGGCGATGATGAGTGCGACGCCGAACGGGCGGGCGCCACCGACCTGCGTGTACTGCTGGATGTAGTCGGTGACCTCCTTGGTCAGCGTCTCGACGCCGATCGGTTCGCCGTAGCGGAGCTGATTGATCTGGGCGCGGCGCCGGGCGAAGTCGATGAGCTGCCGGGCGTCGGCGACGTGGCCTGCGCTGGCGATGCCGATGTGGTCGTCGGCCTTGTGGATCTTCTCGACGGAGGAGCGCTCCATCAGCGGCGAGCGGATGCGCTTGTCCACGGCGAGGATCACGCCGTCCTGCGTGCGGACGCCGATGCTCGCCGTGCCGCGCTTGACCGCCTCGCGGGCGTATTCGACCTGGTAGAGACGCCCGTCCGGCGAGAAGATCGTGATCCCGCGGTCGTACGCCTGCTGTTGGCTTTGTCCCTGCATAGTTAGTGGAGATCGAGGGTCGTCGCCCCCGCGAACGCCTCGCCGACGCGGACGTCGACGCGCCCGTCGCGGGCCACGGCGCGCCGCTCGGCGTTCTCGAACACGACGTGTCTCTGGTCAGATTCTTCCGGTCCCCGTCCTATATACGTTTCCCTACAGGCACGCACAGTACCGCCAACGCCCCGGACCCGCAGTCCGACCCGGTCGCCGTCTACCTCGTCCACGCAGGCCACGACGGCCCGTGCCCGCTCTTCTTCGCCCCGGCGAGTCCTGACGATCGCGTACCCGTCGCCGTCCTCGAAGGCACAGTCGACGATCTGACAATCGAGTGCGGCGCTCCCGACGTCCCCCACCAGATTCTGGGCCGCGTACCAGAGTTCGCGCTGGAGGGCCCGTCGTCCCAGAGTCGCGTCGGGCCACGTCTCGACGTCGACGGCGAGGTAGCGCCATCGGGGCTGCAGGTGTTTCGGCAGGTGCTTCACGACTCCTCCTCCGGCCGTTCGGCCACCAGCACGCCCACCTGGCCGTGGATCATCTCCACGGCCGTGACGGCGTACCCCTCGTCGGTGAACGCGTCCACGAGGACGCCGACCGTCGCCGGGTCGTCCACGTCGGGGCTGTAGAAGGGCTCGTCGGGATCGGGTTCGTCGAAGAACATCACGTCACCGAGGACGATCCGCCGGGGGCCGAGGTCGGCCAGGACGCCGATGGCCTCGCGCTTTTCCTCGTCCGAGAGGTGGTGCATCGCGAAGTTCGAGGTGATCACGTCGACCGCGCCATCGACGTTCGGCTCGCGGAACCGTCCCTCGCCGAACTCGACGTTCGAAAGCCCGCGCTCGGTGGCCTTCTCCTGGGCTTCGGCCAGCATTCCATCGCTGATGTCTCGCCCGATCACGCGCCTGGCGTCTGGGGCCAGCGCGAGCGCGATTGCGCCCGTCCCCGTGCCGAGGTCGATCACGACGTCGTCGGGACCAGGGTCGGCGTGTTCGACCACCAGCGAGACGGCCGCCTCGTACTCGGGGCCGCGGTCCCCGTCGTAGTCCAGCGCGATCTCGTCGAACCGGGTCGCGTGGTCCGAGAGGGACTTCTTCATGGTGTGGAGGATTGGCGGCGGAGGTGTATCAAGCCCGTGCATCGACCCGGGCGTCGCCGGAATCCCCAAGTAGCTCTCGTCCGACCACTCCCGCATCGATGCCCTGTCCAGTCTGCGACGGCACCGACGTGACGGAGGTCAACGTCCGCGTGAAGAAAGACAGCGACCTGAAACAGGTGGTAGGGAGTCCGTGGGACGGGCGGAACGTGGCGCGCTGTGACGACTGTGGCGTCCTCTACGACCACCAGCTCGACGAGCGACAGCGCGACTCGGAGCCGGTGAACTGTCCCGACTGTGGCTCCCTGAACGCGGGCGACCGGTCCACCTGTGAGTACTGCGGTGCGGACCTCGACCCGACCACCGTCTGAGGGCCGTTACCCCTCGTCTGGCTGCCGGCGAACGCCCGGCTCGACGAACGCGTTGGACTGGCGCTCTCGATTCCGTTCGGCCAGCCGCCCCCACTCTGCGAGACCGGCTTCGATCCACTCGCCGTCCATGCCGAGGACCGCCCCGACGGCGACGAGTTCACGCGGCGCCCGCAGTTCGAGGTGGCTCGCCGGATCGGCGCTGACGACGTATGGCGCGTCGAACTCCTCGATCAGCTCCGTCAGTTTGCGGAGCTTCGCTATCGCCCTGACGCGGCTCCCACCGGCGTCGCGGAGGACGGGTGCGAGCGAGACCTCCAGCCGAACGCCGTTCTCGACGGCTGCCTTCGCGAGGACGTGGTTGACGTCGCCGTCACCCGCCATCGGATGGGCCAGCACGTCCACCGGGGCCTGCTCGACGGCGAACCGATTCATCGCGTCGTCGCCCCCGTGGACCAGGACGACCTCGTGGTCCGGGCGGTGGTTCCCAACGTACCCGCTCGCGCTCGATGGATCGTCTGCCCGGACCTCGACGCCGGTCACCACGTCGACGCCGTAAGTCTCGCCGATCTCGTCGGGGTCGTAGCTGGCGGGAGCGCTTCCGTGGTTGCGGACGACGAGACCGTCGAAGCCGTACTCGGCGGCCGTCGCGGCCAGCCGAGCCACCGTGCTGTCGCCGTCCGGTCGTGCGTGGGCGGCGGCGTAGGGGCCACCGGGGGCCATCACTCGGCCTCCAGGTCCTCGAGCACGTCGCGGACGTTCTCGACTGCGGATTCCTTCTTCGCCGGGTACGCCTCGATCTTGCTCCGGAGCGTGATGCCGTCTCCCAGCCGGACCTCTCCCGCGTACGCGGCCTGTTTGTCGAACGTGACGTACAGGCTCGTGTTCTCGTCGACGCGCTCGTCGAGTTGGCCGACGAGTTCCTCGAGTTCGGCGTCGGAGAGCCGCTCGACGGCGTCCAGGACCGCGCGCACCTCGTCCGCACGCTCGACGCGCGCGGAGAGGACCACGATCGGGTCGCCGTAGTGGCCCTCGGTCTCGGCGCGGTCTATCTCGACGTCCGCCGGCAGGAAGGTCCGCAGGGCGGACTCGACGCGGTCCTCGTCCTCCGTGGCGTACGAGAAGGTGCGGAGGTCGACGTAGTGGAGGGGGACCGCGGGCATCGGTGCCTTACTCCGCGCTCTCGAGGGAGTCCTCGGGGACGCCCTGCTCCTGGCCGTCCTCGAAGCTGACCGTGTACGTCGCGTCCCCGAACATGTTCTCGATCACCTGGGTGACGGTCCCCTCCTCGCCGTCGTACTCGCTGTGTTCGTCGTGCAAGACGACCGTCTCGTCTTCGTCGAATGTCATGCCCGGGTCTACCCTGCGACTCGACAAAAGTGGACTGATTCGGCCCGTGCCGGGTCGAAGACTTATGGGACCCCTGGTCCAACGAGCCAGCATGTTACCACGTGCGTGCGATCTCTCGTCACCTGGCGTTCGGTTGCGACCGCGACACGGCCCACGACCGCGATGACCACCGTCGACGAACTCTGGTACCTCGCCGACGAGGCGAGCCGACAGGCTGAGCAGACCTACCATCGCCTGACCAGCGAGCACGAGGGCGTCACCGAATTCGAGGCGACGAAGCGGGTCTCCCGGGAGCGCTTCCGAACCGTCGCCCGTCGCATCCAGGACAACGGCGCTCCTTACGGCGCCCACACGCTGGCCTACCGTCCGGGCGGGGAACTGGTCCTGGTCAGGCACGAGGGGGTCGGGATGTGGGTGCTGCCGGGCGGCGAGACGGAACCGGGCGAGACCTTCCGGGAGGGAGCCGAGCGCGAACTGGTCGAGGAGGCGGGACTCCGGGCGGACTACGAGGGACTCGAACTGCTCGGACGAGTCACCTTCCACGGCGACGGCCACACGACCTGGGGCGTCCTGCCGGTGTTCGCCGCGGTCCCAAACGGCGACGACCCGGAGGTTCGGGATCCAGACGACGAGATCTCGGCGGCCCAGTGGTTCGACGAACTGCCCCCGGACACGCGGGACCGTGCCGTCCTGGCCGAGTGGGTCGAGGACCGGTTTCGATAACGCCGCGACGGAACGCTCCTCACTCTGCGGGACCGTGAGACGTGCCCTCGCGGCCCTCCGCCTGCATTCGCCGGATGGCGGCACGTGCGGTGCTGGCGTCGTACCCGAACAGGACGCCATCGGCGTAGGCCGCTGCCACCTCGGCCGCGTGGATGAGCGCGTCGACGTCGACGTCGACGGCGTACAGTTCCACCGTGAACGGCCGGTCGAGTCGATCCGCGAAGGCGCTCGCGATGACCTCCAGCCAGTAGGTGGTCCCGTACGCGGTGTCGTACAGCGGGACGACGAACTCGTCGACGTGCGCCGAGAGCGCGTCGAGGTCCAGTCCCGCTCGCCGATAGAGGTGGCCGGGATAGGGGTCGGGGTACAGTGTCAGGTAGAGGTCACCGGGGACGCGCTCGCGGACCGCGGCGACGAAGTCCGTGATGACCGCCCCCCGCCAGGCCTGGCGGTCCTCGACGTCGCTCTCGGAAAACAGCCGGTCGCACCGGTCGCAGCGACAGTAGCCCTCGCGGGGGAAACCAACGTCGTCGATCCTGACGTCGGCGTTCGCCGCCGCGGCCGACTCGACCATCTCCAGGATCCCCTCCCGGTAGCCCTCGTGCGTGGGACAGACGTAGTCCCAGTCGAAGTAGGGCTGGTCTCTGGTCGCCCGCTCGCCCGTTTCGCTGACGGGCACCACCTCTGGGTTGCCCTCGGCGGCGGCGTTGTCGCCGAAGGCGGAGATCATGTTGACGGCGCCCTCGATCGGTTCGACGGCCCGCCCGGTGACGTCCTTGGTCTCGTAGAACGCCTGGTCGAACTCCCCCCAGGTCACCTCCGGCTCGTTTCGCGTGACGACGCCGACCATGGGCGCACCTGTGGCCGGAGGTACGTAACTCGTTCGAGAATCGGATGGTCGAAGGGCGATGCGCCGATCGTGTCGCGCCGCTTATCGGTCCGCCACAGCCACTTTGTAGACGAGAGCCAGGGCGACCAGGGCCACGACGAGCTTCAACTTGCGGGACATCCACACGGACCTACGGGAGACCAAACTATAGCCTTTCTGGAGACGGCGAAGCTGCTGGCCGACCGGCCACCACCGTCGGTCTCCAGTCAGGCGATGTCTCGGCTGGTGTCGATGGACACCTCTTCGACGAGGTCCAGCTTGATGACGTCCGAGGGGGCGCGCCCGCCGCGAAACTTCGGCACTGCGAGGCGGTTCTCGACCTCGTCGCCGGTCACGTCCGTCTTCAGGTAGAAGATGACGTCGGCGAAGTGCTCGGTGGTGTCCCGGAGGGGCGGAACCGCGCGACCGTCCAGGCAGTGGAGGATGGCGAGGCTGTCGGTGTTGAATATGTGGTTCTGGAGGTCGTTCATGAAACTCCGGAACCGGGATGGCGGTTCCTGTGACTCCAGGACGTCGACGGGGTCGACGATGAGGTTCGACGTCTCCGGCAGTGCGCTCACGAGCTTCCCCGCGTTGTCCAGCGGCGCTTCACCCGAGATGTGCCGGACGGTCGGATCGCCCGTCTTCGCCGGCGCGTTCTCGATGCTGTCGGAGACTGCCTCCGCCGTCCGGTCCAGCGAGAGCCACAGCGTCCCCCGAGTGGCCGTCAGTTCGTAGAGAAAGAGTTCCGCCTGGCTGGCGGGATGGGCCGCGAGGACGACCATGCTACCAGCCGGTAGCCCACCGTCGAGCTTCCGGTCGAGCACGTCGATACCGGTCCGTAACCGACTGGCCATGTGATGACCCTGTATTCACTACCGAACGTTAAAGATTCCGGCCGTCAGGACCGCGGGAGGAAGCGTCGATTCGAGCCCCGCTCGAGTACGGGGTGCTTACCAGCCGAGCGCCGCCGCGACCGTCTCGTATCCGTCCCGAACGGACTCGCGCGCGAGCGGCCGCCCCTCGACGTGAGGCACCACGACCTCCCGAGTGGGAACGGGCCGTCCGTCGAGGTGTGCCTCCTCGCGACGCCAATCGACAGTCCCGTCCGCCTGCTCCGGACGGGCCCGGCGGACCGTCGCGGCCGGCGTGGCGCCGAGGGTGTCCGCCATGCGTGCGGTCTTGGCAGCGTCCACTCGACTCGCGGGGTCGGTCGTCGTCACGACCACCGACCGGTGGGCCGCGCGCAGCGGTGCCGAGACGTCCGGACCCGCGCCCGCCGGGCAGTCGATCACGACGGGCCGGGGCGTGCGTGCGACCCGTTCGAGCGCGGTCTCGACCTCGGTCGTGGCAGTCCCCGTAGCGAGGACGCTGACGCCCGGGTACCTGGTACTTGGCTGCAGGGCGCGCACCGGGCGGTCCCCGGCTGCTACGGCCGGGATCCCGGGTTCTCGGGCCACGCCGGCGCGGATGTGGAGGTCGGGGATGTCGACGTCCGCGTCGACGACGATCGGCTCGTGGCCGCGGTCGACGAGCGCCAGTGCGAGTCCCAGCGTCGTGGTCGTTTTGCCACATCCGCCCTTGCCGCCAGCGATAGCGACCGTCGTGCCGTCGGTCCCGTCTCGTCTCGTCATGCGCGTCCTGGTCGCGGGATCGGCCTTGAATCTCCGCCGACCGTGGCGGGTCCGAGGGTTTCAAGAGCCGCGGGGTCGCCACTACGAGCGATGCGGCACGACCACGTCATCAGCGCCAAACAGCTCTCCCGGGCCGACGTCGAGGAGGTCCTCGACCACGCGAGCGACATCGCTGCGGACCCGGCGGGCTACCGGGACCGTCACGAGGGGACGCTCCTGGGACTCCTCTTTTTCGAGCCGAGCACGCGCACGAAGATGAGCTTCGCTGCCGCGATCAAGCGCCTCGGGGGCGACGTCGTCGACATGGGGCCGACCGAGTACTCGAGCGTCAAGAAGGGCGAGAGTCTCGCCGACACCGTTCGCGTCGTCGAGGGGTACGCCGACGCGCTCGTCCTGCGCCACCCCAGCGAGGGCTCCTCGAAGATGGCCAGCGAGTTCGTCGACGTGCCCCTGATCAACGCCGGCGACGGCGCCGGCCAGCACCCCACCCAGACGCTCCTCGACCTCTACACCATCCGCGAGAACGCCGGGCTCGACGACATCACCATCGGCATCATGGGCGACCTGAAGTACGGCCGGACGGTCCACTCGCTGGCCTACGCGCTCTCGAACTTCGACACGCGCCAGCACTTCATCAGCCCGGAGAGCCTGAAGCTCCCGCGGAACGTCCGCTACGACCTCCACGAGGAGGGCGCCTCGATCAAGGAACACACCGACCTCGAGGCGATCCTCCCCAGCCTCGACGTCCTCTACGTCACCCGGATCCAGCGCGAGCGCTTCCCCGACGAGAGCGAGTATCGCGAGGTCGCCGGCGAGTACCAGATCGACGCTGACACCCTCGAGGACGCCAGCGACGACCTCACCGTGATGCACCCGCTGCCCCGGGTCGACGAGATCGCTCACGACGTGGACGCGACCTCACAGGCCACGTACTTCCAGCAGGCACACAACGGAGTGCCGGTCCGCATGGCGCTCCTCGACCTCCTCCTGGAGGGGTCGCGATGACCGACGAGACCAAACTCCGCGTCAGCAAGATCGAGAATGGCACCGTCATCGACCACGTTCCAGGCGGGCAGGCCCTCCACGTCCTCGCCATCATCGGGATCGACGGGTCGGGCGGCGAGGAGGTCTCGATCGGGATGAACGTCCCCTCGGACCGCCTCGGTCGCAAGGACGTCGTCAAGGTCGAGGACCGGGAACTCAGCCAGTCGGAGGTGGACGTCCTCTCGCTGATCGCTCCGGCCGCCACGATCAACATCGTCAGGGACTACGACGTGGTGGAGAAACATCGCGTCTCGCGACCAGCGGAGGTCGTCGGCGTCCTGACCTGCCCCAACCACAACTGCATCACGACGGAGGCCGAACCGGTCGAGTCTCGCTTCGACGTCCTCGACGACGGCGTGCGGTGTGTCTACTGCGAGACGATCATCCGCGAAGACATCGCCGCCCACATCATGGTCTGAGGTCCTGTCAGGCGAACCGAAATGGATTAACACCTCCCGGGTGTCGGCCCCGAACATGGTCTGGGAGATCGTCGCCGGGTTCGTCGCGCTGGTCCTGCTGATCTTGCTCGTGGCCTACGTGGTCGGCATCTACAACGGGCTGGTGAGCCTGCGCCGCCGGGTCGAGCAGTCGAAACAGAACATCGACGTGCTGTTGAAACAGCGCCAGGACGAACTGACCAAGCTGATCGACACCGCTCGGGAGTTCATGGAGCACGAGGAGGAGGTCCTCGTCCAGCTCACGGAAGCGCGAGAGGCCGCGGAGGCGGCGAAGACGCCCACCGAACAGGCGGACGCCGACCAGGCGATCCGGGGGGCGCTCGCGGACTTTCGCGCCCGCGTGGAGGACTACCCCGAACTGCGTTCCCAGTCGAACATGATGCAACTCCAGCAGCGCATCTCGGACCTCGAGTCCCAGATCGCCGACCGCCGAGAGTTTTACAACGAGGCCGTCACCGTCTACAACACCCGCATCGAGCAGTTTCCACACGTCATCTTCGCGCGGCAGTTCGGCTTCACGGAGGCCGACCTGTTCACGGCGACGGCCGCCGAGACCGCCGACGTCGACGTGAGCGAGGCCTTCGCCTGAGGCATGGTCGGGACCGACGCCGCGGCGTCGGGGCTCTCCGCCCTGCTCCAGTCGGGGGACGACGACCCGTTCGTTTTCCTCCTCATCATGTTCGCTGGCGGCCTCGTCGCCATCTACTGGGGATGGACGCGCTACCAGCGCTACCGGGTCATCCAGAACACGCCGACGGCCCGCGTCCGCTCGATGGCCGTCGGCCGGGTCGAACTCGAGGGGCGCGCTCGCGTCGCGGAGGCCGCCCTCTCGGCGCCGTTCACCGACGAGGACTGTCTGTACGCCGACTGGCGGGTCGAGGAGTACCGGTACGACCCCGACGACAACGATCACGACTGGGTGACGATCGCGTCGGGCGAACTGCGGACGCCGTTCTATCTGGAGGACGACACCGGCCGCGTCGTGGTGCGGGCAGACGAGGGTGCCGACTTCGACCTCTCGAACGCTTGCCACACCCGGGTCACCGTCGGCGGGTCACAGTCCCCGCCGTCGGTAGTCTCGTCCTTCATCGAGGCCGAGCGTGGCGACCGCGACCTGACCGAGGTACTCGGGGGTGCCGTGGGATCGCTGGCCGAGGTCTTCACGGACGACGGCCGGATCGGTCACTCGAACAACCGCCGCCGGTACGAGCAGACGATCCTCCCCGTCGACGAGTCGGTGTACGTGTTCGGGAGCGCCCAGCCCGCACCCGTCTCCGAGGTGCCGGACCGCGAGGCCGGCGCCAACGAGGACCTGCTGGCGATCGAGGCCGACGGTGGCACCGGGATGTTCTTCGTCTCGGATCGGCGGGAGGAGACGCTGGCGAAACACTACAGCCGGATGGCACCGCTCGCGATCGTCGGCGGGCTCGCGGCCAGCGCGCTCGGGCTGTACTTCATCCTCGCCTGGTACGTCCTTGCCTGACCCGGCCCAGGGCCTATCGTCCGCGCCGACGAAGGCTGTGTCGTGACCGAGGACGAGGTCGAGGCCGGGGAGCGCTCGACGGCCGACGAGCCTGCGACGGGCGAAGCCGGCGACGGCGACGACCCCCAGGTCGACGCTGCCGGTGCGGCGACCACGTCGGCGTCCGCCGTCGACCGCGCCGCCGATTCCTTCCTCGCCATCGAGGCCGACCTCCGGGGCGTGAGGGGCGATCCCGGCCGACGGTACGGCCTCGCGACCGACGTCGAGCGCGTCCGGGCGTCGGTCGTGCCCGAAGACTACCCGGTGCGGATCACCAGCGACGAGGCACTCAGGCTCCGCGTCGTCCCCGTCGACGTGCAGGTGACGGGGGCCGAAACAGCGGCGTCCCTCTTCTTCGCGTGGCCGCCAGCCGACGACGGGGACCTCGCCCGCCTGCTGGCGCTCCGCGGGATCGACCTCGACGAGTTCGCCGACCTTCACGGCGAGCGCGTCCCCCTGGTCGTCGAGGACGGCTATCTCGTCCCGCGGCTTCCACCGGGCGGCCCGCGCGGTGATCCTCGCGGCGTCTACGGGATCGTGAGTGGCCTCGTCGTGAACCTCTGCGCGCTCGCGCTGGCCGGCATCGGCGCCGGAGCGCTCCTGGCCACCCCGACGGCACTCGGCGCGCTCGCGGCGGTCAACGTTCTCGCGCTCCCGGTCGCCACCTACCTCGACGCCCGCTCCCTCCTGACGACGACGGACTGGGCCCAGGGCCCGCTGTTCTGGACGGCGCTCGCGGCGCTGCCCGTGGTCAACGTCGTTTCGTCGCTGGCCTACCTCTACACGCGAAAAAACGCGACGCCGGTCTGAGTCACTCCGACTCGGACTCGATCTCGTCGGCGATCTCCTCGACGTCCTCGAGGTCCTCGGCGTCGATGTCGGCCTCCTCGAGCGCCTCCTCGAGGCCACCGCCACCGCCGCCCATGCCGCCCATCATGCCGGGCATGCCCATGCCGGCGCCGTCGATGGTCTCCTGGATGACGACGCGGTCGACGCCGAGCAGGTCGATGAGCTGCTGGCCGATCTGTTGCTTTTGCATCATCCACTGTTGGTTCATCGTCAGCTGCGGGACCGCCTCGATGTAGAGTGAGTCCTTCTCGACCTCGACGGTCTCGAACTCGGGCTCGGCGTCCTCGTCCTCGTCTTCGTCGTCCTCGCTCTCGACGACCTGCTCCTCCTCGACGGTGTCCGTCTCGAACCAGACGTCGAGGTCGACGTCGAGGAACATCGAGAGCAGGCCCTGGGCCTGTTCCTCGCGGTCCTCGACCTCGTCGACGATCTCGTAGGCGTACTCGACGTCCTCACCCGCGAGTGGGTGGTTGAAGTCGACGCGCGCCCGGCCGCCGATGATCGTCTCGACGAAGCCCTGCTGCCCGTCGATCTGGACCTGGGCGCCGGGGTAGCGGTCGTCCTCGGGAATCTTGTCCTTGCTGACCGTCCGGACCTGGTCGTCGTCGTATGCCCCGAAGGCTTCGTCTGCGGGTACCTCGACGGTGCCCTCGTCACCGACCTCCTTGCCGACGATGTCGTCCTCGACGGACTCGAAGATGTGGCCCTGGCCGAGCACGATGGTTCGCGGGGCGAACTCCTGGTCCTCGCCGACGCCCTCTTCCTCTGCGACCTCGGCGTCGGTCGTGTCGACGAGCTGGTCGCCCTCGACCGTCCGGGCGGTGTAGGCCAGCTCGATGAAGTCTCCCTCCTGGAGTCCCGATGCGTCCTCGCTCGCTTCCGTCTCCGCGTCCGCGGCGGCCTCGTCGTCCGCGTCGGGCGCGTCGTCGTTGCTCATACCCTGACGGTCTGGCGTTGCACTCTTAAGCACAACGTTTCGGGGACCCGAGCGTCCGGGTCCCGCGACGCCACCGGCTCAGTCACCGTAGTCGCTGGCCGCGAGGAGCCGTTCCAGGCGGTCTCGGTCGATGTTTCGCCCGGTGATCGGCAGGACGACGGTCTTCCCGGCCAGTTCGTCGCCGGCCTCGAGCGCGGCTGCGACCGCCGCGCCCGGCGCACCTTCGATCACCAGGTGGTCGTCGACGAACAGCCGCGCGACGGCGTCGCGGATGGCGTCGTCCCGAACGAGCCGGAAGTCGGCGAGATGCGTGTCGAGGAGCTCGGCAGTGAGGGCGAAGGGCACGCGCGTCGCGATCCCCTCAGCGAACGTCTCGACGGACTCCTGGGGTTCGAGGGTCCCGTCCGTCCACGCGTGGTACATCGCCGGGGCGCCCGCCGACTGGACGCCGATCACGTCGGCGTCCGTCAGCGTGCCGACCGTCAGGGAGTAGGCGGCGGCCGACGAGCCGCCCCCGACCGGCGAGAAGAGCACGTCGACCTCGGGCAGATCCGCCACGACCTCCAGGCCGGCCGTCCCGACGCCGGCGACGAGCGCCGGTTCGTTGGCGGAGTGGACGTACCGGTAGCCCTCGCTGGCGGCGAGGGACTCGACGTGCTCGCGGGCCTCGTCGAAGTCGCTCCCGTGGGTCACGACCTCGGCGCCCAGGCGGCGCATCCCCGCCACCTTGTCGGGGTTGGCGTCCTCCGGGACGCAAATGGTGACGGGGACGTCGAACTCCCGCCCGGCCCAGGCGATGGACTGGCCGTGATTCCCGGTGCTCGCCGCGACGAGGCCGGGGTCGCGAAACTCCGCCGCCAGGTCCGCGACGAGGGTGACGCCGCCCCGGACCTTGAACGCGCCCGTGGGAAGGGTATCCTCTCGCTTCAGATAGACGTCCGCGTCGAGGGCCGCGGAGAGGCTCTCGCTCCGAACGAGCGGGGTGGTGGGGAGGTGGCGCTCGACTACCTCGCGGGCGGCTTCGACGTCGGCGAGGGTGGGCGGCGCCGTGTCGTGGTACGGAAAGAGGGTGGACTCGTCCGGTGATTCGACGGGGTCGTACGCGCCCATGACCCACCCTGGGGGAGCGCACTGAAAACGTTATTCACCGCCGCGTCCCGGTCCCGTCACACTCCCGTCCCGTCCTCTGGGCCCAGATCTCCCCGGCGGCTCAGCGCTCGCGCCGGTCGGGCGCCGCCGACCCACCGTCTCCGTCTGACTGATCGCGGTACTCGGCCAGTTGGCCCTCGAACCACTGCCACTCGCGGGTGAACTGGCCGGTCTCGCGCAGGTCCCACGGGTCTGCGTCGCGCACACGTGGGCCCACACGGGCCCCCTGGACCAGCACGATCAGCCAGAGGACCACGGCGACGGCGAGCAGGAGTGCGCCGACCGAGGCGGTCTGCTGGAGGGGGACGAACGCCGCCGGGTAGGTCCCGGAACGGCGCGGGAGCCCCTCGTAGCCGAGCAGGAGCAGCGGCACGAAGGTCAAGAAGGCGCCCGCGACGGCGGTGACGGCCTGGACCCGGGCCAGCCGCTGATCGTACAGGCGACCGGTGAGCAGCGGGAACCAGTAGTAACTCGCGGCGAACATCGAGAGTGGGATGACGCCGACGATGATGAGGTGAAAGTGGCCAACGACGTAGTAGGTGCCGTGCAGGAGCAGGTCCACGGGAATCGAGGCGAGGAAGACGCCCGTGATGCCCCCGACGACGAACGTCGAGAGGGTCCCGAGCAGGCAGATCATCGGTGCGGTGAGGCGGACGCGCCCGTTCCAGAGCGTGGCGATCCAGTTGAACTCCTTGACGGCGCTGGGGACGGCGATGGCGACGGAGACGATCATGAAACTCGCCCGGATCCGCGGGTCCAGTCCGGTCGAGAACATGTGGTGGGCCCAGACGCCGAACGAGAGGACGGCGATGGCGACCGTCGAGTAGACGATGAAGCGGTACCCGAAGAGCGTTCGACCGGTGAACTTCGGCAGGATCAGGCTCGTCAGCCCGAAGGCCGGGAGGACGAGGATGTAGACCTCCGGGTGGCCGAAGAACCAGAAGAGGTGCTGCCAGAGCATGGGTCCCCCGCCGTCCGTCAGGAAGAACGTCGTCCCGAAGTTGCGGTCGAGCAAGAGCATGACAACCGCGCTGCCCAGCAGCGGGAAGGCCACGACGATGAGCGCGCTCGTCACCAGGAGGTTCCAGGAGAACAGGTCGATGTCGTCCCAGCCGACGTCCGGCGCCCGTTCGGTGAAGGCGGTGACGATGAAGTTGATCGACGCCATCGTCGTTGCGAGGCCACTCAGGTGGAGGCCGAGCAGCGCCACGTCGACTTGCGGGTTGGTCGTCTGGATCGACAGGGGCGTGTACAGTGTCCACCCCACGCCGATCGGTTCGAGCGCGAGCAGGGACTCCACCCCGACGCCGAAGGGGGCGAGAGCCTTCCCGACGACCTCCGTGATGAGGCCGCCCCGAAGCATCACCAGCGACGGGGGCAGCAACCAGAAGGCGATGGCGTTGATCCGGGGGAAGGCGAGGTCGTCGGCCCCGATCAACAGCGGGAGAAAGTAGTTCCCGATCCCGGTGAACACGGGGGTGACGAAGAAAAACAGCATCGTGAGCCCGTGGGTCGTGAACAGGGCGTTGTAGGTCTGGAGGTCCCAGACGTCGACGGGGGCCGTCAGCAACTCGGTCCGAATCATCATCGCGTCGGTCCCACCCCACAGCGCGGCGACCACGCCGAAGCAGATGTACAGCAGCCCGATGTCCTTGTGATCGACCGTGGTCAGCCAGCGACGAAGCCCGGGTGGCTTCCCGTGCGTCGTGAATCCGATTGACGGCCAGGCGCGGCTCTCGGCGTGGGTGATCGTGGACTCGGCACCGTCCACCGTACCGCCGTCCTCGGCGACTGGCTCCGCGCTCCCGTTCCCCGCCTGGTCGCGCCCTTCGGTCCCACCGAGCACGTGCGCGACCAGCGCGACCGGGAGCAGGACGGCGACGAGTGCGACCAGGCCGCTGACCCACGTCACGGCGTCTCCCTCCCTTCCTGGACCCGGTCGCGCCACGCCGCCGGTCGGTCGGTGAGTCGGCCGTAGACGGCACCCAGCGTGAACCCGTAGCCCCAGTGGGCGAACAGCGTATAGCCGACGTAGACCGCCAGGAGCGGGCCGCGTAGCGTCCCACGGCCCGTAATCACGAAGACCAGCCAGAGCGCGGTCGCGAAGACGACGCCACGGGCCGCAGGGTCTGGTCCCCGAGGCAGGTAATCCTCGACGGCCAGGAAGAGCAGCGGCCAGGCGAACACGCCGGCGGCGACGAAGAGGAGGAAGCCGATCGTCTGGTTCCCGGGCGTGCCGACGAACCGGGCTATGACGGCGAATATCTGTATCGCGGACCGGGTCTCCACCTCCAGCAGGAGGAGCAGCGCCGAGAGGACCGTCGTGCCGGCGCCGCCGCCAGCGACGGCGCAGAGTGCCCGATTCACGACTCCGCCCCGGGCGCGCTCGCAGAGCGCGCCGTCGGGTCCGCCGTCCCGTTCGACGCGAGCCACCGGTCGAACTGGTCGGTAGTCACGACGCGGACCGTCGCCGTCATGTTCGCGTGGTTCTGCCCGCAAAACTCCGCACAGTAGAGGGTCGCCGTCCCGGCGTCGGTCGCCTGGGTTCGGAGGCGGTTGTACTGGCCGGGGAAGGCGTCCTGTTTGAGCCCCAGGTCGGGGACGTGCAGCGAGTGGATTACGTCCGTCGAGGTCACGTAGATAACGACTGCTCGCCCGCGCGGGAGCACCAGTTCGTCCGAGGTGACGCCCTCGTCCGGGTAGCGGAACTCCCACTCCCACTGCTGGGCGACGCCGACGACTTCGACCACGTCACCGTCCGCCGTTCCCGGTGCGGCGGTGGCCGGCCCCGTGCCGTTCACCGTGGCCCCGCCGCCGACGGCGGCACCGGCGGTCGGCACGGCGCCGACCAGGGGAGAGCCGAGCACCGCGAAGGAGGCAGTGCCGACGAACAGCAACACCAGCCCCGTCGCGACGGTCCAGGTGATCTCCAACTGCCTGTTCTCGCGCGTCGGCGTCGGCTCGTCGTTGGTCCGAAAGCGAAGCACGGCGTAGACGAGGATCACCTCCACGAGCACGCCGATGGGCACGGCCATGTAGAGGAGCCGACGGTTGAGCCCGCGGATGAGTTCGCCGGTGACGGTGTCGGCCGCGACGACCCCGGGCAGGAGTGCGAGGACGGCGAGGGCACCGACAGTCGCGGCTGTGGCGTCGACCAGGCGCGAGCGCGCCATTGAGAACCGTTCCGCCAGTGGCCGAATAATGACTTGTGCCTGCGTGGTCCGGTGCAGGTGACACCGCCAGCCTGCGACCCGGCGACTGCCGGCAGCAACGCTTCCGGGGTCGAGGCCCAACTGTCGGCCATGTTCGAGTGGGTCCGGCGCGAGACGCTGGTGGACGTGACGATCAACGCCATCCCGGCGGTCGTGCTCGCCTACTTCGTCGCGCTGACGGCGATCACTCCCGCGTGGCAGGTCCCCTCGCTCACGACGGCGGTCGCCCACTTCCTGACGGTCTTTCCCTTCGTCGTGCTCGTGGTCGCGACGTACGTCGTGGCGCGGGCGGTCGAGACCGACGCACAGGCGGTCGAGGGGGAGCGATGACCGGCGTCGCGGCCCGACAGGGGGGTCGTCGCTGACCGTGCGCGTCCACTCCATCTACACGCCGGCGGGGACCTACCAGGCACTCCTCGTCGCGCTCCTGCTGACGCTCCTGGGTGCCGTCGGCTTCCTCCTCGTCTTCACGAGCGCCAGCCTGCCGTGACCTCAGACCTCGTGTTCCGGCACGTACGCGAGCGCCTCCATGACGCCGCCGAGGACGAGCCCGTAGACCAGGTGGCCCAGTATCGAGAGCGTCAGGAACAGGACGGCCGCCTGGGGTCCGGGCCAGAACGCGAGCGCGAAGCCGGTCCACATGATCAGGGCGAAGGTCGCCCCCCGAGCCGCCCTGGGCGAGCGGGGTGGCAGAAAGGCACCAGCCACGACGAATAGCAGGGGGATGCCGACGGACCCGCCCAGGAGGAAGACACCGACGCCGGTCAGGAGGTTGGGCTGGAAGCCGACGACGCGACCCAGCTCTGCGACGTCGAGGAGGGGATCTGGCTCGAACAGGCCCAGGACGGCCGGGAGGCCGATCAGGATTGGCGCCATCGCGGCCAGGCCGAGCGCACCGCCGAGGAAGGCGACCGCGATCACGCGTGGGGTGATCTGGAGACTCGCGTGGCCGTCGCCATCCGTGGTCGACCGCTCGGTCGACTCCATGGGTGGGCCCTTGGTGCGTCGACACATAGTAAGGGAGTGCCGACGGGCCGGCGTCGGTGCACCACGGTCCCCCGCAGTTAGGGTCCTGGAGTCACGTGGTCGACCCGTGTCCCGCAAGGTCACGTTCGCGCTCGTCCTCGCCGGCCTCTCGGTGGGCGTCTTCGTGGTCGGTGTCCTGACCGTCGCCGGGTGAGACGGTCAGGCCGAGGTGCGGCGCCGCTCGACGGCCGCGCCCAGCAGGCCGGCCAGGAGCAGGAGGATGGCGGCGACGAGGACGACCACCGCTCGCACGGCGATGCCGTCGGTCGCGGCCGCACGCCGGAGGGCGCCGGGTTCGACCGCCCCTGTCTGGAATACCCAGACGAGCAGGCTCGCCACGCCGATACTCGCACCGACGAGCGCGAGCGGTCGCCAGGCGCTCTGCGCGAAGCCGGCCTCGCGCAGAACGCTGGCGGCACTCCCGCCGAAGAGGACGACGCCACCGACCGCCACGGGGACGAGGCCGAAGAGCACGCCGACCTCGCCCACCGCGATTCCGAGGGCGACGAGCAGCGGCCAGGGGCTGGACGCGTCTGGCGCGGAGGCCATGGACGTAGTTCGGCTGGCCGCCCCTTGAAACCGGGCCCGGGCCACCCTTTTTCCGGATCTGTACCGAACGAGACGCATGGCGAGCGAGGAGTCCGCGACGGACGCCGGTCACCACCCGCCCGCAGACGAGGACTGGCCGCGGGGCTTCGGCGAGGCGAGCGTCTGGCCGGGCGTCACGGCCGTCGGGGTGACGGCCATCTACGTCGGCGTCGCCGCCTACCTCCTGAGCCGCGGCGCCGAACCCCTGGTCCCGGCGCTCCTGGCGGTCGTCCTCCTGATTCCGGGCCTCGGCCTGTTCCTCGCCGGCCTCTACGGCTGGACGTACCACGGCTTCGTCAGTCGCTACTGGCTCCGCTCCGGGGGCGAGGCCACGGCGCTCCGCTGGGGGATGCTGGTCTTCCTCGTCACCGACGTGGCGACCTTCGGGGCTGGCTTCGTCTACTACTTCTTCATCCGGACAGGCGCGTGGCCACCGCACGAACTCCCGCACCTGCTGTCCTCGCTCGTGCTCGTCAACACCGCGTTGCTCGTCACGAGCAGTGTCACGATGCACCTGGCAGACGTCTCGATCCGCGCGGACAGGCGGCGTCGGTTCCTCCTCGCCCTCGGAACGACCCTGGGGCTGGGTCTCCTCTTCGTCGGCGGGCAGGTCCTCGAATACGCGGCGTTTCTCGGCGAGGCGGGCCTGGACCCGACGAGCATCTTCTTCAGCGGGTTCTTCGCACTGACGGGTCTCCACGGCCTCCACGTGGCACTCGGCGTCGTGCTGCTCGGCGTCGTCTTCGTTCGGGCTCTCCGCGGCCAGTTCTCGGCCGAACGGCACACGGCCGTCGCGACTGTCTCGATGTACTGGCACTTCGTCGACGTCGTCTGGCTGTTCCTGGTCGTGACGCTGTACGTCGGTGCGGCCGCGTGACTAAGATCGGCAGACTCGACGTCGACGCCCGTTCTCTGGTCGGGCCGGCTCGGCTCGCTCGCCGACGGCCAGGTCCCGGGAGAGTCCGCTCTCCGGCGACCTCACACCAGGTTCGGGAAGACGTCGCGCGCGAAGTGGACGAACAGGACCAGGAGGAGCGGTGCGAGGAAGATGCCGTACCACCCGAAGACGGCGGCACCGAGGACGTACGAGAGCATCACGAGCCCCTTGTGATAGTCGCCGCTGGCGAGGATCGACCGGATGACCGTGTCCGGGAGGAGGTCGACCACGATCAGGGTCACGACGAAAAAGGCGACCGGAAACCAGAGCGGCGGACCGGGCCCCGTCTGCGTCCGCCAGAGGAGCACCGCCGTGTACGGCACGTAGATGAGCTTCATGCCCACCGCCGGGATCAGCGTCCCGACGCCGATCAACAGGCCGAGGAGGATCGGATACGAGATGCCCGTCCCGCTGGGGACTACCTGATTGAGGACGGTGAACGTGACGACGGCGATTATCGCAGTCGCCACGACGATGAGGAGATTCCCCGCATAGAGCGTCGTGAGGTCGTCGTCGACCTCGTCCGCGAACTGCACGACGGCCGGGTTGTCGTCGAAGCTCCGGCGGAACCAATCGCCCACCGTGCCGTCGTCGACGAGGAGGAAGTACGTGACGGTGAGGACGACGAACAGCCTGAGGATCGAACCCGCAGCACTCCCGACGATGGTACCGATACGCGAGAGGTTCCCCTGGAGGAGGGAGAGGAGTTGCTGCTGGTCGAACGACGACGCGCTCCCGAGATAGGGTTGGAGGACCCCCTGGAGCTGCCCGAGGTCGCTCGACTCGAGAAACTGGCCCAGCTCCTGGAGCCCGACGTACGTCGCGTACACGAGTATCACCAGGATCGGTAGTCCGACGAGCAGCAGGGTGATCGCTGCACTGAGGTGGGCCCGACTCGTCCGGGCGTAGAGCCACCGGTTCGCCGGTCGCGTCGCGTAGTAGAGGAAGAGTGCGACCGCCAGGGACCCCACGAACGAGACGACGACGAGGGCGACGGGGGCCACGAGGACGACGCCGAGGAGGGCCCAGCCGACCTTCTCGCGTCTACCCGACGGCGAGACGTTCATCGACGACACGTCCGGTCTCGACGCGAAAACACTCACAGCCTGCAAACCCAACGGCTCTCCCGCCGGGTCGCCGGGAGGGGGATCGCCGACCGGACCGGACAGCGCGCGTCTCGACCCAAACGTACGTCCCACTCGGGGCCGTCTCCCGGGACGTCTCATGTACGAAGTCGAGGTGAAAGTCGAGGCGGCTCACGACGCGGTCCGGCCAGTGCTCCACGAACTGGGGGCAGACGCCCTCGGGAACGTTCGCCAGGTCGACACGTACTACGACGCGCCCCACCGCGACTTCGCGGCGACCGACGAGGCGCTGCGGCTCCGCCGGGAACGCGGGCCAGACGGGGGCGACCCGTCGACCGTCCTCACGTACAAGGGGCCACTCGTCGAGGCGGCGTCGAAGACCCGCGAGGAGGTCGAATCCGCCGTCGACGACGGCGATGCCACCGAGGCGATTCTCTCCGGACTCGGGTTCGATCCAGCGGCCACGGTGGCCAAGGACCGCGAACGGTTCGACCTCGAGGGCTTCGTGATCACGCTCGATGCCGTCGACGGCCTCGGGGAGTTCGTCGAGGTGGAGACCGACGTCGACCGCGAGGCGGACGTCGAACGTGCGCGCGAGGGTGCCGTGGACGTCCTCCGGGCCCTGGACCTCGATCCCGACGAGGGCATCCGAACCTCCTACCTGGGCCTCCTGCTCGACGCACCGAACGGCGCCGCCGATGACTGCGAGTAATCTAACACGGCGAAAAAGTTTCCGAAAGTTATAGACTGGCCCCTGTGCAAGGTCCGGCAATGACCGAGCGGAACATCCGCGTCGAACCGGCGTCCGGGACGCCGGTGGAGGACCAGGAGGTCGAGATCGTCGAGCGCAAGGGACTCGGCCACCCGGACTCGATCTGTGACGGCATCGCCGAGAGTGTCTCCCGGGCGCTCGCGCAGACGTACCTCGACCGATTCGGGACGGTCCTGCACTACAACACCGACGAGACGCAACTCGTCGCCGGCACCGCCGCGCCGGCCTTCGGCGGCGGCGAGGTCCTCGAGCCGATCTACCTCCTGATCGTCGGCCGGGCGACCAAGACCTACGAGGGCGAGCGCATACCGGCGGAGACCATCGCCCTGGAGGCCGCCCGGGACTACCTCGACGAGAACTTCCCCTTCCTCGACGTCGGGACCGAGGTCATCGTGGACGTGCGCCTCGGGGAGGGCAGCGGCGACCTCCAGACGGTCTTCGGCGAGGAGGGCGCCGTCCCGATGGCCAACGACACGAGCTACGGGGTCGGCCACGCGCCGCTGACTGAGACCGAGCGGATCGTCGCCACGGTCGAACGACGCCTGACTGGCCCCTACAGCGACGAGAACCCGGTCGTCGGACAGGACGTGAAGGTGATGGGCAAGCGCGAGGGCGACCGCATCGACGTCACCGTCGCCGTCGCGATGATCGACCAGCACGTCCAGGACATGGCGGACTACCGCGACGCGGTCGCCGCCGTCCAGAACTACGTCGGGGAGGTCGCCAGAGAGATCACCGACCGCGACGTGACCGTCCACGTCAACACCGCCGACGACTACGAGGAGGGGTCGATCTACCTGACGACGACCGGGACCAGTGCGGAACAGGGGGACGACGGGTCCGTCGGACGTGGCAACCGCGCGAACGGCCTCATCACGCCGAATCGGCCGATGAGCATGGAGGCCACGAGCGGGAAGAATCCCGTCAACCACATCGGCAAGATCTACAACCTCCTCTCGACGGACGTCGCCGAGTCCGTCGTCGCCGACGTCGAGGGCATCCGGCAGATACAGGTCCGCCTCCTCAGCCAGATCGGCAAGCCGATCGACCAGCCACACGTCGCCGACGCCCAGGTCGCGACGACCGCGGACGTCGATCTCGCTGACATCCGCGAGGAGGTAGCGGACGCGATCGACCGCGAACTCGCGAACGTCACGGACGTCACGGAGCGCGTCGTCGCCGGCGAACTCTCCACCTTCTGACCCGGCCGTCCGCAGGCCGACACCGCTATCCCGTCGAGACCGCAACGCCAGTCCATGCACCCGCCCGGCGCCGACACCGTGCTCGTCCGCCACGGCGAGATCGGCGTCAAGAGTCCGCAGGTCCAGCACTCGATGGAGCGCCGGCTGCGCAACAACCTCGCGGGCCTGCTGGCCGACCGTGACGTCGACGGTGACGTGAGGGCCGAGCACGGGCGGCTCTACGTCCACACGACGACCGACGCCGTCGACGCTGCGACGAGCGCGGCGGCGGACGCGTTCGGCGTCGTCTCTGCCAGCCCGGCGACCGTCGTCGAGCCGACGATGGACGCGATCTGTGACGCTCTGGCCGGCGCCGCCAGCGAGCACTACGACGGGGGGTCCTTCGCCGTCCGTGCCCGCCGGGCCGGCGAACCCGAGGCCCACCCGTTCGCCAGTACCGACCTGGAGGAGTCGGGTGGCGCCGCAGTCTGGCGGGCGGCCGAAGCTGCGGGCGTCGAGCCGAGCGTCGACCTGGAGTCGCCAGACACCACCTTCTTCGTCGAGGCCCGTCCCGAACGGGCGTTCGTCTTCTGCGAGAAGCGTTCGGGCCCGGGTGGTCTCCCGCTCGGCAGTCAGGCACCGCTGGTGGCCCTCGTCAGCGGCGGGATCGACTCGCCGGTCGCGGCCTGGGAGGCGATGAGGCGCGGCTCGCCGGTCTACCCACTCTACGTTGACCTGGGTGACTACGGCGGTCCTGACCACCGTGCGCGTGCCGCGAGGACCGTCGCGGACCTCCGTCGGTACGCACCGGACCTCTCGATGCGCGTCGCTCCAGGTGGCGATGGTATCGATCGGCTCGTCGCTGGGATGGACGGGCTGCGGATGCTGTCGGTCCGGCGGTTCATCCTTGCCATCGGAGCGGCCGTGGCCGACGACCTCGACGCCGCTGGACTCGTCACTGGCGAGGCCATCGGCCAGAAGTCGAGCCAGACCGCGACGAACCTCCGTGTGACGACTGCCGCTGTCGACCTGCCCGTCCACCGGCCGCTCCTGACGATGGACAAGTCGGAGATCACGCGCCGGGCGCGGGAGATCGGCACCTTCGACCACGCCACCATCCCCGCTGGCTGCAACCGGGTGGCGCCCAGTCTCCCCGAGACGGCCGCGACGCGTGCCGAGGTTCGCGACGCAGAACCGGACGACCTTTTCGAACTGGCTCGCGACGCGGCCGACCGCGTCGACGTCGTCGATTGACGCGGGCTCGCGACCGCGTGACGGTCGCGGACAGTTGCCGCCTCAAGCGAGGAGTTGGCGGAGGTAGAACCAGCGTCGCGACCACAACTGGTAGCATGCCGACCCGGCGAACAAGGCCAGGAAGCAACTCGCCCACGCGAGGGTGGGGACGTCTGCCACGAAGGGGAAGCCCGTGTTGGCCGCGACGACCACCAGCAACGACATGACGCCGATGGTCCGGTAGTAGGTCGCCCAGGAGATGCCGTATCGGTTGATCACCTCCATGTAGACCTCGACGTCGTTGGCGCCCTCGAGCAACTCGACGGTCTTTCTGTCCTTGTCGTAGTCGATGATCCCCCTGTCGTCGAGCTTCGGCAGGTGCGTCTGGTGCAGGGAGTTGTACACGCTCTCGCGCACGTTCCGCGGTGCTGGCGATTCGCCGGCCTCCTTCGCAGCGATGCGCTCCGAGAGTTCCCGGAGCGTGAGCGGCTCGAACTGGCTCTGCAGGTGCTTGATCACCCGCCGCCGTCGGTCGTTGCGCAGAATGTCGTGTATCTCTCCCGGATCGATGCTCGGTCTGTCGGTGTGTGCGATTCCCATTCCCATCCCCCGATACCGTTACCTGGGGCGATGCCCCCCGGCGCACCCGCGACGCTACTCGTCACGGAGCCCGGTCGATCAGTACGATCGATCTCTCCCACTGGGTACCCGCGTCCCACCACGGTGGACCACTCCCAGCGACTGTGCGTAGAGACACTGGTTACTAAGCTACCATAAAATGAGTGGATCGTATAGTCCAATCGGGTTCGTCGCGGTTCCTTCTTGCGATTAACCAGATGTTTAGTCGCACATAACGCGTCGTTTGTCACTCAAACAGGCCACTGGGGCAGACTAACGACTCAATCTGTCGGTGGAACCATCGATTCAGCCCCCTCGATGCTGCAATTAGCTATGGGGGAAGGGGTACAGAGCCCGAGACAGGTCCGGAGGGATCCGGACACTGCCAAAACCATGACGGAGAAATACGAACTCTCACGGCGAAAGACGCTGGCCGGCCTCGCGACGATCGGGGCGGCCGGTGCGGGAGCGGGGCTGGGGACGAGTGCGCTGTTCAGCGACACCGAGTCCTTCCAGGAAAACACGATCACGGCAGGGACGCTCGACATGAGCGTCACCGCGACGATCGAGGCGACGAACGAGTACTGGAGCGACAGCGTCGGCGCGAGCGAGACGGCCGACGGCGAGCCAGTCATGAACTTCGACGTGTCCGACGTCAAGCCGGGCGACTGGGGGATCGTCTGCTTCACCGTCGACATCGGTGAGAACCCCGGCTACGTGACCATCCACGCCGAGGGCTTCGAGGAGTCGGAGAACGGACTGACCGAGCCCGAGGGCGAGGTCGACGAGTCCTCGGAGGACGGCGAACTCGACGAGGCGCTCCTGGTCACGTACTGGGACGACTACGACGACTCCGGCGATCGGGCGGGGCTCAGCTCGCTCGACAACATCACGAACGCTGCCAGCAACCAGCGGATGACGGGCTTCAGTTGGCAGCAGTCCGACGAGGACGGCGTCGTCAACAGCGACGTGGAGTACACCAACTTCCGGGAGTTCTACTTCGGGCGGAACGGTGACGCGACCTCCATGCCCTCCGACAACGACCCGCTCGGGGCGGGCTTCGCGAGCGGTGACGGCATCCTCGTCGGTGGGACCTCGAACCCCACCGTCGTCGGGGATCCGGCCGTCGCCGGCAACTACGAGCGCGTCAACGAGGACGGGGAACTCGAGTTCTGCCTGCTGCTCGACCTCCCCCAGGCGGTCGGCAACGAGATCCAGGGCGACTCCCTGTCGTTCGACCTCCGGTTCTCGACGGAGCAGGTCCGGAACAACGGCGACGCGCGGAGCGGGCGCTGGGACGGCTACACCGGCGGCGGCACGTAATCGTCGCCTCGCGACCACCCTGTTCGACCCACGCTGGCACGCGGTCGCCGCGTCGGCGGTTCGACTCCGCCGGTGGGTTTCCCCGGGAGGGGGCACGACATGACAGACGACAGACTGCAACTGACGCGCCGAAAGCTCCTCGCGGCGACGGGAGCGATCGGTGCAGCGGGTGTCGGGGCGGGACTCGGGACCAGCGCCCTGTTCAGCGACGAGGAATCGTTCGAGGACAACACCATCACCGCGGGCTCGCTCAACATGCGCGTCACGGTCGACAACGTCGCGCACAGCACGACGATCGTCCGCGACAACACGACGATCACGCCGAGCGACACGGCCGATGGGACCGCCGTCACCATCTCCGTGGCGGACGTCAAGCCCGGTGACTGGCTCATCCTGGAGTGGAACCCGGAGGTCATCGCGAACCCGGGCTACGTCCAGGTCACCTCGGTGGACGACGACTACGCGAACCTCGAGGGGCAGAACCCGGAGCCAGAGGGCGACACGAGTTCGCCGGGCGACCTCGGCGACGCGATGCTGTCGACGATCTGGCAGTCCTGGGACAACCTCAGCAACGGTCGCCAGTACCTGGCGGGGCTCGACACGACGACGGACAACGCCGACAGCGGGCTCGCCGGCTACGAGACGCCGGACCTGGACGGCGTCACGTCGGGCGGTGCCCACTACACCACGATGAACGAGGCACACGCTGTCTACGAGACGGGCGTCACGCTCCGGGACCCTTCGACCGGCGATCCGCTCGAGGTCGGCTCGAACTCGAACGCGGCCTGGTTCTACCAGCTCCTGGAGATACCCCCGGGCGTGGGCAACGACGTCCAGGGAGACATCGTGGAGTTCACGCTCCGGTTCGACACCGAGCAGGTCCGGAACAATCCGAACCCGTTCCAGTGAGTCAGTAGCAAAATCTTCGCCCATGCGGGTGCGCGCGGCGGTTCGACTCCGCCGGTGGGCCTTCCCCGGGAGGGGGGACACCATGACGGACAACAGATTCGAGATAACGCGGCGGCAGATACTCGCTAGCACCGGTGCGATCGGCCTCGCAGGGGCCGGTGCCGGGCTCGGGACGAGTGGCTTCTTGAACGATAGCGAGTCCTTCGAGCGGAACACCATCGCGGCGGGGAACCTCGACCTGACGGTCGACTGGGAGGAGCACTACTCCTACCCGCAGCTCTACGGGATGCCGGATCCCACGGCGGACCTGGACAACGAGGTCTACCGGGAGGACCCCGACGAGGAGGGGTACGTCGGCTTCCCCGATCCCCAGGACCCGATGGTCTGGATCCACGAGGACGACGTCGCGGCGTACATGGACGCGACCGCAATCGAGGCGTTTCCGGACCCCGACGACGACGGGAGCCAGGAGGTCCGGTCCGACGAACAGGAGTTCGTCTACGAGCCCTGCACCGACGGCGCGAACCTGCCCGAGCACCTCGATCCAGCGGGGCTCCGGACAGACAACGCAGACACGCGGGGCCCGGAGGGTGGGGCGGCTCCGCTCGTCAACCTGGCGGACGTCAAGCCGGGCGACTTCGGGGAGTTCACGCTCAGCTTCCACCTCTGTGGAAATCCGGGCTACGTCTGGCTGCAGGCAGCCGGCCTCGAGGAGTCGGAGAACGGCCTGACCGACCCGGAGGGTGAGGTCGACAACACGGCCGAGGACGCGGAACTGGCCGAACACATCCAGACCGCCTGGTGGTACGACACCGACGGCAACAACGTCATCGACGAGTCCATCGGGGCCGTCGACGTGATGATCGCCGTCGACACGTCGGGATCGCTGACGAGCGACGACGTCACCAACCTCCAGGCCAGCGCGAACCAGCTGGCCAGCGACCTGGACGCGATGGGGGAGGCCCGCGTCGGCGGGCTCTCGTTCGGTGACGGGTCCATCGACGACTTCACGCCGCTGGACGGCGGCCCGGCACAGTTCTCCGGACTGTCCGCCAGCGGGAACACGCCGATGCCGGCGGCCCTGGACATCGCCGCTGCCGAACTCGACGACGAGGCCCGCGCGGACGCGGAGACGTACGTCGTCATGTTCACCGACGGTGGGCCGAACTACGAGAACACGACCTACAGCGCCGGCGGGCACACGGTCGGCGGTGGCTACACCGGCGGCGACCTCACTCCCTCCGGCGTCGTCCACGACAGCGAACTTTGCGAGACCGCGAGCGTCGCGGCGACCATTCGCCAGAACCACTCGATCCTGACGGTGGGCATCGACGACGACGGGAACCCGACCGGGAACAGTGACCCAGAAGTCTGTGAGGGCAATCCGGTTCCGTCACTCAGCGCCTACCTGCAGAACTACATCGCGGGTGGGATGGACGACTACTTCCAGGCCGAGGACACCGACTCGATCGATCAGATCGTCGACAGCATCCTCCAGTCCATCGCGATGCCGGAGACGGTGTTCCACCGTGGTACGCTGGCCGAGGACCTCTCGGACCTCACGGACGGCAAGGGACAACTCCTCGACACCGTCGCAAACGGCGAGGGCGACCCCTGTTTCCAGCCTGGCGTCACGAACTACGTCGGCTTCGCCTGGTGGCTCCCGCTCGACGTCGGCAACGAGATCCAGTCGGACTCGGTGAGTTTCGACCTGGGCTTCTACGCCGAACAGTGCCGGAACAACGACGTCTCGAATCCGACCTGAGCCCTCCCGGCGGCACTCGTGACGACGCCCACGCCGGTGCACGACGGCGGTTCGACTCCGTCGGTGGGCCTTCCCCCTGGTGGGGGCTGATACCATGAGCGACAACGACATCGAACTCTCGCGACGCAAGATCCTCGCCGGTCTCGGAGCCGTGGGTGCGGCAGGTGCCGGCGCCGGCCTGGGCACAAGCGCGCTCTTCAGCGACGAGGAATCGTTCACGGGCAACACGATCGCAGCGGGGACGCTGGATCTCAAGGTCGACTGGGAGGAGCACTACTCCTACCCCCAGCTCTTCGGGATGCCGGACCCCACGACGGACCTGGACGTCACCCGGTCCGAACCGGACGACACCGAGGGCTACGTCGCCCTGCCGGATCCGGAGAGCCCGGCCGTCTGGGTGGCGGAGGACGACCTGGGTGCCTACATGGACAACACGTCGATCGAGGCGTACCCCGACGTCGACGACGACGGCGTCCAGGACGGGTTCAACACGGATCAGATCGGTCCGGCCTGTACCGACGGGGCGGACACGTCGACCGATCTGGACCCCGAGGGCGGACTCCGCACCCTCAACGCCGACACCGAGGGCGGTGCGCCGCTCGTCAACCTGGCGGACGTCAAGCCGGGCGACTTCGGCGAACTGACGCTCTCGTTCCACCTGTGCAACAATCCGGGGTACGTCTGGCTCGGCGGCGAACTCGTCGAGGCAGCGGAGGGCGGCCACACGGAACCAGAGGGCGCCTCCGACGCCGAGAGCGGCGGACCCGGCGAGCAAGTCACGGACCTCGACCAGAGCGACGGCATCGAACTGCTCGACGAAATCGAGGCGACGGTCTGGTACGACACGGACTGTGACAACGTGTTCGAGCCCGGCGGCGAGGAGGGGGACGACGGCGAGCCCGCCGACGTCATGCTGGTCCTCGACCGGTCGGGGTCCATGTCGGGCCAGAAGATCACGAACGCCAAGAGTGGTGCGAGCAACCTCGTCGACGCGCTGGGCCCCAACGACCGAGTCGGGCTGGTGTCCTTCGCGAGCTCCACGAGCGAGGACGCCGCCCTGACGAGCGACCACGAGGCGGTCAACACGGCGATCGGCAACCTCTCGGCAGGTGGCGGGACGACCATGGGGCCGGCCGTCGACGCGGCGCAAGACGAGCTCCAGAACGGGGCGAACGCCCGATCGGGCGCGCGCAAGATCATGATCGTCCTCGGGGACGGCGCCGCGTCGGACGATCCGACCGACGAGGCGAGTGACGCGCGGACTGCCGGCACGGAGATCTTCACCATCGCCTACGGGAACCCCGGGAGCACCGCCGAAGCGACACTGCAGGACATGGCCACCGACCCGGACAGCGACCACTACTTCGAGGCGGACGTCTCGGAGATCGAGTCGCTGCTGCAGAGCCTGGGTGGGACCGTCGGGAGCTCCGGTGAGTCCCTCATCACGCGCGGGTCCCTGCGGAGCGTCCTCCAGGAACTGGAGACCGGGATCGCACTCGACGCCGGGCTCGACAACGAGGGCCGGGACTGCTACCCCGCGCTCCAGACGAACTGCGTCGGTCTGTCCTGGCACCTGCCCGTCGAGGCGGGGAACGAGGTCCAGAGCGACTCCGTGAGCTTCGACCTGGGCTTCTACGCCGAACAGTGCCGGAACAACGACGGCGGCCAGCCCATGGCCTGATCGGACGGACGACGCGGTCCCGGACGGGGCCGTGACGAGGAGACCGGTGGCCCACCGCTCGGGGAACGACCCGAGATCGCTCGGGTCGCGGCTCCACTCGAGGAAACGCGACGTGATTGGAACGACGGACGAAACACCACGCGGATGAACGAGGACAACACGATCGACACGAGGCCGACGACGGTGACCCCGAGCAGCGGCGCCCGGGGGTGCCCGTCGGTCGGGTCTCAGCAAGTATTAAGTTTCCAGCTGGTCAACATCTGTACCACGCAACGTAGCAGTACCCGCGGTGGGGGGACGCTACGGGGGGAGTGGGATCATGGGACATCGTGAGGTCACCAGACGGCAGTTACTCGCAGGCCTAGCGGGAGCTGGAGGAATCGGCGCGACCATCGGGACGGGCACGGCGGCGATGGTCAGCGACAGAGTCACCTTCCAGGACGCGACGATCCGATCCGGAACCGTCGACCTCTCGGTCGCCTGGGCCACGGGCGGTTCGAACGGGTCGAGCGGCGGGACTGTCGAGGTTCCCGTCGAACTGACTGCCGACGAGCCCGAGCAGACAGTCGACCTGACCGTCTCGCTTCCGGACCCGGACGGGAAGGCCAACCCGGCCTACGCCTGGGTTCGCTCGACGTGTCCGTCGGGCGACGACGTGGCCGACGACCTCGAGGTCGCGCTCCGATATCCGAACTGTCAGACCAACTGTCTGCTCTTCGACGGCACCGTCTCGGAGTTCACGAGCGGCGTTCCGCTGGACGCGGACGCCGACGCGACTCGGCCGCCGGGGAGTCAGCGGTGCCTGGAGCCCGGTCAGGGCCTCGATCTCGAACTCGACCTCGAACTGGACGACGAGGGGCAGGGCGCAGCCGAGTTCACTCTGGAGTTCGTCGGGCGGCAGTGTCGGAGCACGGACGGGACCGACCGGCCGTTCCCGACGACGAACTGCGAGGGGGAGTCACGGCACTCCCACGCGATCAGCAACCTGACGCTCTGCACCAGTGCGGGCGACTCGATCGCGGCCGATCCGGCGTCGGTCCTGACGACGGTCTCGGAAAACGAGGACGGCGAGCCGCTCGTCGTCGACTGGGAGACGGCCGTCGCAATCGACTTCGTGGTCGTGAAGGCCGGCACCGTCTTCACGATCTACGACTTCCGGGGCCAGGCAACGAGCCAGGGGACAGCGTCCCCCGAGGACCCGGACGCGGCGCTCCCAGCGATCGAGGCGGCTCAGCACACCGCCAGTGCGCCGTGCGACCTGGCCGCCCGCGAACTGGGCGCAGACGGGTACCAGGCGTCGGCGTCGCAGACGTTCGGGTTCCGCGAGGGCTGGGAGGTGGATCGATGAGCGTTCCGGAGGTCGAGGGCGACGACCCGTCCGACGAGGAGGGGTTCCTGACGCCGGCCCGTCGCTCGCAACTGCGGCGCGCGGCCAACGTTCTCGGGATCGTACTGCTGCTTGCGTTCGTGCTCCCCTTCGTCGCCTACGCTGTTCCACAGCTCATCGGTGCGGAGTACAGCTACGTCGTTCTCTCGGGCAGTATGCAACCCACGCTCGCGCCGGGGGACGTGACGTACGTCGACGCCGTGGAGGCGTCGGCAATCGAGGAGGGCGACGTCGTCAACTTCAAGCGGGCGGAGGATGATCGGACGACGACCCACCGCGTCATCGAGATCGTCGAGGAGAACGGGGGGCCAGCGTTCAGGACGGAAGGGGACAACAACGAGGACCCCGACCAGGGACTGGTCACGCCGGACGAACTCCGCGGCCGCGTGATGCAGGTCGGTGGGGTGACCCTCGCCGTCCCCCTGATCGGGTATCTGATCCAGTTCTCCAGCGGCGGGCTGGGCTTCGTCCTGCTGTTCGTCGTCCCGGTCACCCTCCTCGTGGCAAACGAGGTCTGGGCTGTCGTCTCCGCCGCCTCGGCGGACGACGACGTCTCGACCGACGGCGGGGAGAGGGAGCGGTCCACGGGGGGATCGGCCGACGAGGGCGAGGAGTCGTCGAGTGGCGTCTCGTTCCGACCGGCAGAACTCCGCCTCGGCGCCGGCGTGCTCGCTGCGTTCGTGCTCTACAGCGTCGGCGTCGCGGTCACCGATCCCGGTCCCGTGACGATCGGCGTCGCCGGTAGCGCGGCGGTCGCACTGCTTCTCGTCGGCGGGCTCTACGCCATGGGAAGTACGACGGGCGAGTCGGCCGACGCCGAACCGTCGGGGCCACGCGACCCTGCCGCGGTTCTCATCGAAGAGGGTGCGCTCCCCGACGACGATCCGGCCTCACGCGAGTCGGTGTCGTCACTGGACGCGCTCGTGGACCTCGCGGAGACCACGGACCGTCGCGTCCGGCGCGATCCCACCGACGGGACCTACCACCTCGCGGCGGGGAACACGCTGTACGTCTACGCGCCGGGCGCCCAGCCCGCCGAGAGCGCGACCGACGGAGGCGCTCCGGCGGCGGACGCCTCCGCGACCGACGGACCTGGAATCGACCGTTCGGAGGCTGACGATGACTGATCGAACACTCGCAGCGGTACTGTGTGCGAGCGTACTCGTGGTCGCCGCCCTGTCGGGTGGTGCGACGTACGCCGTACTCTCGGACTCGGAGGAACTGACCGTGTCGGTGACCGCCAACGTCCCCGCCGAAGAGGTGACGGCGTTCGGAGAGGGCGATCCCCAGGGTGCCGGAAGCCCAACCGACCCGCCGAGTGGGCCACAGGCCCAGGACGGGGGAACTCCGGCGCCGGGGACAGGGACGGAGACGGCGACGGACACACCGACGACCGAAGAAACGGCTACGGCGACAGAATCAGCGACGGCCACTGAGACGGAAACCGAGACGGAAACCGAGTCGACGACCGACACGCCGACGCAGGCAGCGCCCGAGACCGAGGCCGACACCCAGGCGGCGTCTGGGAACGAGTCGGCCGGGTAGGCTCGGGCGGGGGCCACCTCGGCCCAGCGGCCCATGCGTAACCGCTTTCCTTCACGGGGTCGTCCCGACGAACATGACGCGGGTCTGTCTCGTCGGCGACGACGACGTCGAACTCAGGTACGAACTCCTGTCGCGCGAGACGTCCCGCAACGCCCTCCAGACCCACGACCTCCGGGCGCCCTACCAGAACACGGTCGGCCTCGAGACGGTCAGCCTCGGGGCGGCGATCTCGTTGCTCAACGACCTGAACTGGTACCTCGTCAGGTTCGTCGACGAGGCACTCGTCCTCGAACCGTCCGTCAGCGAGCACGAGTGGCTGTCGCGGGACCTCGCCGCCGGAATCCGCGACGACGAGGTCGCACCGGACGACACCGGTCGGTTGCTCAAGGTCTACGGCGTGGAACGCTCCGACGGGACGGCTGATGACGATCACCCGGGCGAGGCCAGGGACGAGGGAGACGGACGTGGTGGTGCCGATGGCGGAGGGTTGCCGCGGCTGGTCGAGCCGATGCTGGTGACCCGAACCGACGATCGGATCCCGGAGTACGACATCCGGGACGTGGACGACACGCTCGTTGTGCGCGTGACCGAACGGGAATTCGAAGGGCGGTGATCGCTCAGTCGAACAGGCCCGTCGACATGTAGCGCTCGCCCGAGTCCCAGAAGACCGTGATCACGAGCGGGTCGTCGACGTCGTCCCGCAGTCGCCTGGCGACGCGCTTGGCCGCGACGAGCGATCCACCGGAGGACTGCCCGACGAGGATGCCCTCTTCGCGAGCGAGCCGGCGGCACTCCGCCTCCGCCACGTCGATCGTGACGGTCTCGACGTCGTCGAGGAGGTCCACGTCGAGGTTCTCGCTGACGAAGCCCGGTCCCATCCCCTGGAAGTCGTCGTCACCGGGCTCTCCGCCGGAGAGGACGGCGTTGTCGGCGGGTTCGACGCCGACGATCTCCACGTCGGGGAAGGCTTCCCGAAGCCGGCGACCGGTGCCGGTGATCGTTCCACCCGTGCCGATTCCCGCCACGAGCGCGTCCGGGGTCCGCTCGCCGACCTGGTCGACGATCTCGGGGCCGGTCGTCTGGTAGTGGGCACGGGGATTGGCGGGGTTGTCGAACTGCCGCATCTGGACGACGCCGTCACGCTCGGCGAGCTCGTCGGCCCGTTCGCGGGCGTCGGAGATGGTGCCGTCGATCAGTTCGATGTCGGCGCCGTAGGCGGCCATGATCTCGCGTCGCTCGGGCGACTTCGAGGCGGGCATGAGGAGGGTGACGTCGTAGCCCCTGGCCGCGCCGACCATGGCGAGACCGATGCCGGTGTTGCCGCTGGTCGGCTCGACGATGGTGTCGCCGGGGTGCAATTCGCCCGCGGCCTCGGCCGCCTCGACCATCGCGACCGCGGGGCGGTCCTTGGCCGATCCGCCGGGGTTGAACGACTCGACCTTCGCGGCCACGGTCGTCCCGGGCGGGGAGTCGAGCCTGACGAGGGGCGAGCCGATGGTCTCCAGGATGTCGTCGTGCACTGGCGACGGCTACGGACGGCTCGTATAAACGCTCCCTGCCACCGGCAGCCCGTGCCGTCGGCGCGGACGCACCCCGACCCGGATAGCTTTGGGGCCAGCGGTCCTACGTCGGCCCGTGACAGCAGACGGACGGATCCGGGAGACCTACCACGCGGCCATCCAGCACGACCTGGTCGACCTCTCGGGCGACGAACACCTCGCCGGCGTCGTCCGGCGACCGACCGGCTGGTTCCGGAGCACCGTCGACGCGAACTACCCGGAACTCGGCCCGCCCGACGCGCTCCTCGACGAGACGAAGGAGATTCAGGAGCGGTTCGCCACCCAGGGGATGTGCGACGAGGGGGCCCACAACGCGGCGTGGGAGGAGACCGACTTCGCGGCGCGCTACCAGGCGTACGTCGACGACTCCCCCGACGCCACGGAAACCCTCGAATCCCTGGCAGACAGGGTCCGGGACGGCGAGACGGTCGTCCTCGTCTGTTTCGAAGGGGATGACAAACGCTGTCACCGACACAGCATCGTCGACGCGCTCCGTGCGCGAGTCTGAGCCGGTGGCCGCCTACCCCGCTGCGAGGCTTGCAAGAGCGGGGAGGTTAAGAGTGATGCCTGCGTAACAGGTGTCATGTCACTGGAGACCATGGAGCCGAACCCGGTCTGGGTGGCCGACGCGTACGCCGACACGGTGGACGTACTCGGCGCCCACGCCGACGACCTCGTCTACAAGGTCTGGGGCGGGGACTGGTGCAAGGACTGTCGCTCCCAGCTTCCCGACTTCGGTGCCGCGCTCGACGCCGCGGACGTCCCTGCAGATCGGATCGAACACTACCCGGTGGAGAAGGACGACGACGGCAGCAAAGTCGGCCCCGGCGTCGAGGAGTACGACATCGAGTACATCCCGACCGTCGTGGTCGAGCGCGCGGCCGACGGCGAGGAGATCGCCCGCTTCGTCGAGGAGGAGCCCGTTCCGATCGCCGTCTACCTGGCCGACGAGATCGAAGCGGCGCTCGGGGCGCCGGACGCAGAGGAGCCGACGCCCGACAGCTGATCCGCCGCCGTCTCGTCCCGTCAGAAGGGAGCCGGTTCTCCCGCCGAGGACCCGTCGCCCAGCTCGTCGTCTGCCCAGTCGAGTGCGGCTGCCAGGTCGTGGCGCGGCGGCGAACAGGTGAAGGAGCGACAGGCGTAGACGGTCGCCTCGCCGTCGCGTGCATCGCGTTCCGCCCAGATCGGCGGGGCCGCGGTGAGGTCGAGTCGGTCTAGCCAGGACCCGAATCGCTCGTCGTCCGCAGGGCGCCACGCCAGGAACCGGAGCGGGAGGTAGCGGTCTCCGAGCGTCGCGAGCCACGAGTCAGGGGGGTCGTCGGCGACGAGCGTCAGTTCGAGGTCGCCTCGGCGGCGCCGGTCGGCGGCGAGCGTCAGCGACGCGTGCTGGAGCGGGTTCGCGTCGATCCGGGCTCCCTGGGTCTGGATCGCCCGTTCGGCGATCGTCCCGAACCGGTCGTGGGAGGTGACGTGGTCGAGTTGCGTCAGCAGATCGGCGGCGACGCCGGCGCTGGCGGGGGTCGACTGGTCCGTGACCTCCTGCGGGCGCGCGACGAGGTCCGCCCCGCCACTGGGTGTGAAGTAGAGGACGCCGTCGTCCCCGTCCCAGAAGCGCTCCTCGATGGCGCTCGCGAGGTCGAGAGCGACGGCCAGGTGGTCGACGTCGCCGGTCGCCTGGAACAGATCGAGGGCACCCCGGCCGAGGAAGGCGTAGTCCTCGAGGTACCCGTCGATCTTGACGACGCCGTCGGCGTACCGACGCTTCAGCAGACCCGCGTCGGCGTCCCAGCAGTGCTCACGGACGAACGACAGGGCGTCGGCCGCCACGTCGGCGTAGTCCGGGTCGAGCACGATGGCCGCCTCGGCCAGCATCGAGACGGCGAGGCCGTTCCAGCCCGCGAGCACCTTCTCGTCCCGGGCCGGCCGTTCGCGTTCCTCCCGTGCGGCCAGGGCTTGCTCGCGGGCCCGCTCGAGTCGCTCGGTCACGTCGCTCTCGGCCAGATCGTGCTCCTCGGCGAGGTCGGCGACGCTGCGGGCGATCGTCAGGACCGTCTTCCCCTCGAAGTTCCCGGCCGGCGTGACGCCGAAGCGGTCACGAAACAGCGTTGCGTCGAGGTCGTCCGCGATGGCGTCGTCGACGTCCTCGGGCCGCCAGACGTAGAAGCGTCCCTCCGCGCCCTCGCTCTGGGCGTCGAGAGTGCTGTAGAAGCCGCCGTCGGGGTGCTGGAGCTCTCGCTGGAGGAAGTCGACGGTCTCCCGGACCACGGTAGCGTAGCGCTCGTCGCCCGTGAGCTGGTAGCCGGCGAGGAACGAGCGGGGAATCTCGGCGTTGTCGTAGAGCATCTTCTCGAAGTGGGGCACCGTCCACTCGCGGTCGGTCGTGTACCGGTGGAAGCCGCCGCCGAGGTGGTCGTACATGCCTCCGTCGGCCATCGCGTCCAGGGTCTCGACGACGACCTCGCGAAAGGGGTCCCGGCCGGTCGCGTCGTGGGCGCGCATGAGGAGGTGCAGACGCCCGGCCTGCGGGAACTTCTGGCCGCGTCCCCAGCCGCCGTACTCCCGGTCGGCGCCCCTGACGGCCGTCTGGGCTGCGGACGAGAGCAGGTCGTCGTCCTCGTCTGTCCCGTCCGGTGGGTCTGGAACGCTCGCGACCTCGCTCTCGATGGCTTCGGCCCACTCGTCGGCCCTGGATTCGATCTCCTCGCGGCCCTCGGGATCTGTCCAGGCGTCGTGGACGTCCTCGAGTAGCTGGCGGAACCCGGGGGCGTTGCGCTGTGGCTCCGGCGGGAAGTAGGTCCCCACGTAGAAGGGGCGGCCGTCGGGCGTGAGCCAGACTGAGAGCGGCCAGCCGCCCCGGCCGGTCACCTGCTGGCAGATGGTCTGGTAGACGCGGTCGACGTCGGGTCGCTCCTCGCGGTCTACCTTCACGGGGACGAACGATTCGTTGAGGCGTTCGGCGATCCCCTCGTGCTCGAAGCTCTCCGCCTCCATGACGTGACACCAGTGGCAGGCCGAGTACCCGATCGAGAGGAAGATGGGGACGTCCCGGTCCCTCGCGGCCTCGCGGGCGGCCTCGTCCCAGGGCTGCCAGTTGACGGGGTTGTCGGCGTGCTGTCGGAGGTAGGGACTCTCCTCCTCGTCGAGGCGATTGCCGTCCGTCGGTGCGCTCATGGGGACCCGTAGGTCGGGGAGGCACAAAGGGCCGGTGGGTCCCCGACTCCGGGGCAGACGCGCCGCGCCTCGGGGTGAAGGGCAATACTTAGGGTCGCGGCTCGTGGCGTATCCGGTATGACTGAGACCGTGCTGCTGGTCGGCGGCGGCGGTCGGGAGCACGCCGTCGCTCGCGCCATCGCCGAGTCCGACGCAACGCTCTACGCCTGTGCGGGCAACCGGAACCCCGGCATCGCACGCCTCGCCGAGGGATTCGAGGAACTCGACACGACGAACCCGACGGCCGTTCGCGCCTTCGCCGACGCCGTCGACGCCACGATCGCCGTCGTGGGCCCCGAGGCCCCCCTCCAGGCTGGCGTCGCGGACGCCCTCGACGAGGCGGGCGTCTACGCCTTCGGCCCCCAGCAGGCGGAGGCCCGCATCGAGACGGACAAGGCCTTCCAGCGCCGGTTCATGGCCGAACACGACGTTCCTGGGTGCCCGGACTTCGAGACCTTCGACGACCCCGAGGCCGCCTGCGAGTACATCGACGCGTACGACGGCGACCTCGTCGTCAAGCCCGCCGGCCTGACCGGCGGCAAGGGCGTCCGCGTGATCGGTGATCAGGTGACGGCAGCCGAGGCCAAGGCGTACATCCGGGAGTCCGACTACGAGCGAATCGTCCTCGAGGAGCGGCTCATCGGCGAGGAGTTCACCGTTCAGGCCTTCGTCGCGAACGGGGACCTGCGCGTGACTCCCGCGGTTCAGGATCACAAGCGTGCCTACGAGGGCGACGAGGGGCCGAACACGGGCGGCATGGGGTCGTACAGCGACGCCGACGTCCACCTCCCGTTCATGGACGAGTCCGACTACATGGAGGCCGTCGACGTCCTCCGGGCCACCGTCGACGCCCTGGAGGACTACAAGGGCGTCCTCTACGGCCAGTTCATGCTGACAGCGGACGGCATCAAGGTCGTCGAGTTCAACGCTCGCTTCGGCGACCCCGAGGCGATGAACACGCTCCCGGTCCTCTCGACGTCGTTTCTGGACGTGCTCACGGCCGCCCGCGACTGCGAGTCCCTGCCCCGCCTGACGTTCCAGCCAAAGGCGACCGTCTGCAAGTACGCGGTCCCCGAGGGGTATCCGGACGACCCCGAGGCGGGTGCGCGCGTCGCGATCGACGCAGACGGCGCCGGCGACGCCTTGCTGTTTTACGCGAGCGTCGAGGAGCGCGACGACGGCATCTTCACGACGACGTCGCGCTCGTTCGCCGTCGTCGGCGTCGCCGACACGATCACCGAGGCAGAGGAGATTGCGGAGGACGCCCTCCAGAGCGCGGGCACGGAGGGCCTCCGGGTTCGCCACGACATCGGCAAACCGGACCTCGTCCAGCGCCGGATCGACCACGTGGCTGACCTCCGCGGGCGGTAGGGCCGCCAGGGCGGAGAGGGATGGCCGTCAACGTCGACTGGCGCGCCAGTTGTAGTCTGGTCGGAGCCGTCTTGACGTGGCTCGCCGTCCCACTCGTCCCCTGTCTCGCCCTCGCCATCTACGATGGAGACGACGTCGTCCCGTTCGCGGTGGCTATCGCGCTGACGCTGCTCCTCGGGACGGCCCTGCGACAGCTGGCCGACGAGTGGCGGCTGCACGACCGGGAAGCCTTCCTGATGGTGGCGCTCACCTGGCTCGCGATCGCCGTGGTCGGCGCCGTCCCGTTCGGACTCGCCGGAACCGGCGTCTTCGACAGCTGGGTCGACGCCCTCTTCGAGAGCACGAGCGGGATCACGACGACGGGCGCGACCGTCCTGCTCGACTTCGAGGTCCACTCGCGGGCGGTCATGCTCTGGCGACAGATCATCCAGTGGCTCGGCGGGCTGGGTATCCTCTTGATCGCCACGGCCGTCCTGGCGCGCCTCTCCGTCGGGGGCGCGAAGCTGATGGAGACCGAGAGCCAGACCCAGGACGTCACGCGACTGACGGTCCGGTTCGCGGACACGGCGAAGATACTGTTCGGCCTCTACGTCGGCATCACGGCCCTCGTCGCCGTCCTCCTCCAGGGACTCGCCCTCGTGGGGCTCGCACCCGAGATGACGCCCTTCGACGCGATTTCGCACGCACTGACATCGGTCGCGACGGCTGGCTTCTCTCCCCGGCCGGACAGCGCCGGTGCGTTCGGCCCCGCTGTTCAGTGGGTCCTCGTCGGGGCAATGGCCGTGGGGGCGACGAACTTCGTCCTGATCTGGACGGTCCTGCGGGGGAACATCGGTCGGCTTCGACGGAGCGAGGAGTTCCGATTCTACCTCGGCATCCTCGGGGGATTCAGCGCCGTGTTGGCCGGCATCCTGGTGATCGACGCGCAGTTCGCCTCGGTCGAAGCGACGGTGCGCCACGCCGTCTTCCAGATCGTCTCCCTCGTCACCACCACCGGCTACGCCACGGTGGACTTCGAGCTGTGGTCCGCGCCGGCCAAACAACTGCTGTTCGTCTGCCTGTTCGTGGGTGGGATGGCGGGAAGCACGACCTGTTCCATCAAGACCTTCCGCTGGCTCGTCGTCGTCAAGGCCTTCGACCGGGACCTGTTCGTCGCTGCGAAGCCCGAGACCGTCCGGCCGGTTCGCCTGAGCGGTCAGGTGGTCGACGAGGCGACGATCCGGGACGTGTACTCCTACACGCTGTTGAGCCTGCTCATCTTCCTCCTGGGCTCGGTGGCGATAGTTGTCCTCAGCGCCCACGCCGGTCACGCCGTCACCGAGTTCGAAGCGCTGAGCGCCGCGGCGTCGACCTTCTTCAACGTCGGCCCGGCCTTCGGCCAGGCGGGCCCCTTCGGCAGCTATCACTCGTTTCCGACCACCACGAAGATTCTCATGACACTCATGATGTGGGTCGGGCGCATCGAGATCATCCCGGTGCTCGTCCTGCTCAGGCTCTCCTTCTGGCGCCGGCCGTGAGCCCGGCCATTCAAGACCTGGCGACGCGAACGGACGGCCGTGAGCGAGAAGCGGCCACGCCACGAACGCCTTCAGACGCGGGCTACACCCGGGCCCGGGAACTCCTTCCGGCGCTGGTGGCGCCACTACAACCCACTCCGGGTAATGCGGAACTACGTCGTGGTCGTGCTCTGCCGAATTTCGCCGAGCCTGCGGCTCAAGCGGTGGCTCCTCCGGCGGATCGGCGTCTCGATCGACCCGGGAGCCGTCTTCGCCCTCGAGGCGACCCCCGACGTCTTCTTCCCCCACCTCCTCACGGTCGAGGACGACGCCATCGTGGGCTACGGCGCAACCGTCCTCTGTCACGAATTCCTCCAGGACGAGGTCCGGACCGGCGAGGTCGTGATCGGCGAGCGGGCCATGGTCGGGGCAGGGGCCATCGTTCTCCCCGGCGTCGAGATCGGGGCGGACGCCAGCGTCGCAGCGAATTCGCTCGTCACGGCGGACGTCCCACCCGGCGCGACCGTGGCCGGCGTCCCCGCGGAGGTCGTCCGAACCGACGGCGAAGCAACCGACCAGGACGCTGTCGACGGTCCACGGTGACGCGGGCACGATAGCCTTTTTTGAGACGCCCGTCGACACCCGACCATGGACTACGACGACATGCTGGACCGGGGGTTAGAAGAGACGCCGGACATCGAGGCGGAGTCGTCGCGCTTCGAGGTCCCCGACGCCCAGGTCCGTCAGGAGGGCAACGCGACCGTCGTCGAGAACTTCCAGTCGATCTGTGACGCCCTGGGTCGCGACGCCGACCACGTCCTCAAGTTCATCCAGAACGACCTCGGGACCAGTGCACACATCGACGAGAGCGGCCGTGGACGCCTGACGGGAGAATTTCGCGCGAGCCGCATCGACGACGCCATCGAGGACTACGCGGCGGAGTTCGTCGTCTGCCCGGAGTGTGGCCTCCCGGACACGACCCTCGAACGCGAGCAGGGGGCCGTCCTGCTCCGGTGTGAGGCCTGTGGCGCTCGCTCACCGACCGGCAGCTGATCGCTCCGGACGGGACAGCGGTCTCCGATCGCCCGGTCGAGCGGGACTCAGCCGAGCGACTTGACAGTCTGCAGGTCGTGTTCCGTTCGCATGAACTCCGCCAGCGGTCTGCTGGCGTGACAATTCGGACAGTGATAGGTTCGCTGGAGGTCGGGAAGGTCTGCCGGCGTCGATTCCCAATCCTTGGTACACTCGGGGCACAACAGTCGCACGTACGCTTCCTCCATGCGTGTCGTTATCACACGTGGCGAGGAGAAAAAGGTGGTGGTACCGTCTCACACGACGCCGCGTCGGCGCCTCAGGCCGGGACGCCGTCCTGGGACTCGAGGAGTTCCTTGTACCGGTTCCGGATGGTGACCTCGGAGATGTCCGCGACCTCGCTGACCGCCGACTGGGTGACCTTCTCGTTGGTCAACAGGGCGGCCGCGTAGACGGCGGCGGCCGCGAGCCCCACCGGGGACTTCCCGCTCATCAGGCCCTCGTCCCGCGCGGATTCGAGGAGCTGGCGAGCGCGGCGCTCCGACTCGTCGGAGAGGTCGAGGTCGGAGACGAACCGGGGCACGTAGCTCTCCGGGTCGGCCGGCTTGACCTCGAGACTCAGCTCTCGGACGATGTATCGGTACGTCCGGGTGAGCTCCATGCGGTCGACGCGCGAAACGCGCGACACCTCGTCGAGCGAGCGCGGCGTCCCCGCCTGGCGGGCCGCGGCGTACAGCGACGCCGAGGCGACGCCCTCGATGGACCGGCCCGGCAGGAGGTCGTCCTCCAGGGCGCGGCGGTAGATGACGCTGGCCGTCTCGCGGACGTTCTCCGGGAGGCCGAGGGCCGAGGCCATCCGGTCGATCTCGCCGAGGGCCTGCTTCAGGTTCCGCTCCTTGCTGTCGCGGGTCCGGAACCGCTCGTTCCAGGTGCGCAGGCGCTGCATCTTCTGGCGCTGGGACGACGACAGGGTCCGCCCGTAGGCGTCCTTGTCCTGCCAGCCGATGTTCGTCGACAGCCCCTTGTCGTGCATCATCTGGGTCGTCGGCGCGCCGACGCGGGACTTGCTGTCACGCTCGCGCGAGTCGAAGGCCCGCCACTCCGGCCCCGGGTCGATCTCGTCCTCTTCGACGACGAGGCCACAGTCCGCACAGACCGTCTCGCCACGGGCCTCGTCCGAGACGAGCCGACCGCTACACTCGGGGCAGACCTCGTGTTCCTGCTCGTCCTCTCGCTCCCCTTCGGACGTGGTCTCTACCTCCGGTAGCTCCCGTTCCGTGTCTCTGACAGATGTTTCGGTCATTATGTATCCTCTTGCTGGCTACCAAAGCTCTATTACGGCCGAGCCTGGGTTCCTTGACCATTAGTTAGTCCGTAAACTACTTAAATGCTTCGCCGGTTTCATCTGGAAACCGACAGAGGGAAGCGGTGACGTGGGACGTGGTAACACGGGCGTATCGCTCAGATCGCACTGCTTTCTGGCGCCACGGCGGGTCAGACAGTAAAGAGGTGTCCCTCTGCGGGGACGTCGAAGAGCCCGATTCGAGCCCCGGCGTCGAGCCAGGCGTGTCCGTAGGAGAAGGCGGCGAGGGCGTCGACGAGATTCCCGTCGTCCCGGAAGTGCCGTCCGTCCGCCAGGTATGACTCGGCCATCTCCCGAAACTCGGCGGCGGCCTGCCCGAGTGGCGAATCTGGAGACGGCCCCGTCTCCGCGGCAGCGAGTGCGTCGGCGAGCAACCGTTCGTATCGGTCCGTCTTCTCGGCGATGTCGGCCATGGTGGTCGTTTCGCCGGCGGACACGTAAAGGCCCCCGACCGTCCGGAATTGCGCCAGACCCGCAAAGGCATAACCTACATACCGCCCAGTCGACTACCTCACGGTATGACAGACGAGGCAGTCGAACACCGCCGGCTCATCGTCGCGGGATCCGGCATCGCTGGACTGACTGCGGCCATCTACGCGGGCCGCTCGAACCACGAGCCGCTGGTCCTCGAGGGCGACGAACCGGGCGGACAGCTCACTCTCACGACCGACGTGGCCAACTATCCGGGCTTCCCCGAGGGCATCGGCGGCCCCGAACTGGTCCAGCGCATGAAGGACCAGGCGACGAAGTTTGGGGCCGAACTCGAACACGGCATCGTCGAGGAGGTGGACCCGTCGGACCGGCCCTTCCGCGTCGAACTGACGAACGGCGACGTCTACACCTGCGACGCGTTCATCGCTGCGTCCGGGGCGAGCGCCCGGACGCTCGGCGTCCCCGGCGAGGACGCCCTCATGGGCTACGGCGTCTCGACGTGTGCCACCTGCGACGGGGCCTTCTTCCGGGGCGAGGACATGCTGGTCGTCGGCGGTGGCGACGCGGCCCTGGAGGAGGCGAACTTCCTGACGAAGTTCGCAGACACCGTCTACCTCGCACACCGCCGCGAGGAGTTCCGCGCAGAGGACTACTGGGTCGACCGCATCCTGGAGAAGCAGGCGGACGGCGACGTGGAGGTCATGCGAAACACCGAACTCCTGGAGATCGACGGGACGCCAGAGGACGGCGTCGACACCGTCACGCTCGCCAGGAACGAGACCGGGTACCCGAAGGACAACCTCGACGATCCGGCGACCGAGCGCGTCGAGATGGACGTCGGCGCCGTCTTCCTGGCGATCGGCCACACGCCGAACACGGACTACCTGGAAGGGACCGGCGTGGAGATGGACGACGCCGGCTACATCGTGACCGAGGGCGGCGCCGGCGCTGGCCAGACCCGGACGGGCGTCGAGGGCCTGTTCGCGGCGGGCGACGTCGTCGACTTCTACTACCAGCAGGCGATCACCGCCGGTGGCATGGGCTCGAAGGCGGCCCTCGACGCCGACGAGTACCTCGACGACGTCGCCGAGGCCGAGACGGCGGACGCGGCGGCCGCCGGCTCGGACGACTGACCCCGCCCACGGCCTGCCGATTCTCCTGTCCAGCCGGGATCCACAGACGCTTTACGCCGGAGGGTCCAGTGTGAGGTATGGCAACAGAGAACCGGACCGTGACGCTCTCGACCGACGACGCGAGCGACGAAATCGACGTTCCCGCGGAGTTGCTGGAGGTCCTCGGCGAGGACGGCGACAGTGCGGCCCAGATCGTCGGAGACGTCGCCATGCTGGGCCTGGCACAGCAGGCACACGGGATCGTTCACCACGGCCACGGCGAGGTGAGTGCCGAACTCGAAACCGCGGAGTCCGAGATCATGGACCGCTTCGAGGAGCGCTTCGGGCAGACCTACGCCGAAGTCACCGGCCACGGCCACTGACGGCGGCGATCACCGGCAGTCTCACTCCGGCTCCACGTCGTATTCGAGCAGGACTCCGTCGTCGATTCGCTCGACGGCCTCGAGTCGAAGGTGGGGAAAGTCCTCCACGAACCCGTCTCCGTCAGCCAGCGTCGGCGCCTCGCGACCGCCGATCACGCGCGAACCGACGTAGACCGACAGTTCGTCGACCAGGTTCGCCTCGAACAGCGAGAAGATGAGCGTGCCGCCGCCCTCGACCATGAGGCGGTCCACGCCGTGGTCCGCCAGGGCGTCGAAAGCCGCTGTGAGGTCGACGCGGTCGTCGCCCGCCTGGATGACGGTCGCGCCGTGGCCCTCCATCTCGCTGACGAAGCCCGGTGGTGCTTCGGTGCTGACCAGGAGGATCGTCTCGGCCCGGTCGTCGAGGATCCGGGCGTTTGCAGGCGTCCGAACGCGCGAGTCAGCGACGACGCGAGCGGGGTTTGCCGGCTCGCCCCGGTCGAGTCTGGCCTGTCGCCGGTCCGGGTCGTCGACCGTGAGCGACGGGTCGTCCGCGAGGATCGTGCCGACGCCGACCATCACTGCGTCGCTCTCGGCACGGAGGGCGTCGACGCGCTCGAAGTCGTCGGGGCCGCTGATCGCCACCTGGTCACGCCGACGCGTCGAGAGCTTGCCGTCGACGCTCGTCGCGGCGTTGACCACCACGTGCATGTGGTCCGATGCACCGGGTGTGAAAATACGGCTTTCGGTCCCGCAGGGGCCTATTCGGGTCCCTCGCGCTGTCGCTCGCGGGGATCCTCGACGAACTTCCGGGCGTTGAGCCGCTTCTTGTCTCCGTCGGCGGTCACGATGAGCAGTTCTGGCCCCTTGTGGCGCATCTCGCGCACGTCGAGGACGGACTCGAAGGTCCAGCCCTTCACCCGCGCCAGGCCCTCGCTGTCGATCTCGACGAAGGTTCGGGGCGTCTGTTGGGTGCCCATCGACCACTCCTCGCCGTCCAGCGAGATGGTCTCCCCGTCCGTCGCGCCCCAGGTGAACACGACCCGGCACTGCTCGCGCGGCTCGTCGGCGCGATCGTGGTCGACGCGCTGCTCGCGCTCGAAGTCGAAACCGCAGTGACGCGCCCACTTCTCGAGGTGCGCGTCGTCGAAGCGCTTCGTCCCGCCCGTGTCGCCACCCGCCCCGCGCGTCCAGATGATGTGGCTCGGCGATGGCTTGCTCCGGAAGCCCCGCCGTTTCATGCGTGAGAATTGGATGGCCTCGCTATAAATCTGATTGCCGATGGCGTCAGAATCGGTTTCGTCTGGCGACGAGACAGCCCGTCGAATCCCTCTCCCACCCCACAAATTATCATACGTGATATCCCTTCGGGGCCTGGATCGCTGGGACGCTGGCGACGGAGCGTCGGTCCGCGCCAGCAGTCGCACGCAACGGTTTTAGTGCGGTCGGGTCGAAAGCCGCCACATGAGTCTCGACGACCATGCCGAGGAGCTCGCCTCCGACCTCGGCGTCGACAAAGAGGAGGTCAAGGCGGACCTGGAGAACCTCGTCTCCTACAGCGTGCCGATGGACGAGGCGAAGCAGAGTCTCAGACGCAAGTACGGCGACGGCGGCGACACCGGCGGCGGCCCGACGGTCAGGGACGTAGCCGACGTGACGGTCGACGACAGCGGCGTCTCGGTCACCGTCGTCGTCCTCACTGCGGGGACCCGCTCCATCCGGTACCAGGGGGAGGACCACGTCATCGGCGAGGGCCGCGTCGCCGACGAGACCGGCGTCATCTCCTACACGGCGTGGGAGGACTTCGACATCGAGCCGGGTCAGACCGTCCGAATCGACAACGCCGGCGTCCGCGAGTGGGAGGGGCAGCCGGAACTCAATCTCGGCGAACGGACGAGCATCGAGGTCGTGGACGAACCCCTCGAGGTGCCCTACGAGGTGGGCGGGGACCGTGCCCTCGTCGACCTCGCACCGGGCGACCGCGGCGTCAACGTCGAGGTGCGGGTCCAGGACGTGGAGTCGAAGGTCATCGACGGGCGGGACGGCGAGACGGAGATACTGAGCGGCGTCCTCGCGGACGAGTCGTCGCGCCTGCCCTTCACCGACTGGGACCCGCACGACGTGATCGACGAGGGTGCCTCGATACGGATCGAGAACGCCTTCGTCCGGGAGTTCCGCGGCGCGCCCGCTGTCAACGTCTCCGAGTACTCGACCGTCACCACCCTCGACCGGACGGTCGAGGCCGCCGAGTCCGCGCCGCGCTACTCGATCAACGAGGCCGTCGAGTCCGGCGGCCTCTTCGACGTCGAACTCGTTGGCAACGTCCTCTCGGTGCGCGAGGGGTCGGGTCTCATCGAACGCTGCCCCGAGTGCGGGCGCCTCGTCCAGAACGGTCAGTGCCGAAGCCACGGGGCCGTCGAGGCCGAGGACGACCTCCGGGTGAAGGCCATCCTCGACGACGGGACCGGGACGGTCACGGCGGTCCTGGGACGCGACCTGACCGCCGAGATATACGGCGGCGACGTCGAGGACGCCAAGGAGCACGCCCGCGACGCCATGGACAAGGAGGTCGTCGCGGAGGCCATTCGCGAGCAACTCGTCGGCCGCGAGTTCCGAATCCGCGGCTCGCTCAGCGTGGACGACTACGGTGCGAACGTCGACGCGGACACCTTCGTCGAGTCCGACGAGGACCCGGCGCATCGTGCCGAGGCCCTGCTCGCGGAGGTGGGCGAATGAGCGAGTCCGAGGGCGGCCCGGGGCAGCGAGAGGTCGCCTACCGCCTGTTCGCCGCGGAGTTCGAGGACGCGGACATGGACTACTCCGAGAGCGACGAGGAGCGTGCGCCGAACTACGTCGTCACCCCGACGGGAGCCCGGGTCAACCGCCTGTTCGTCGTGGGCGTCCTGACGGAGGTCGAGCCGGTCAGCGACGACGTCCTCCGCGCCCGCGTCGTGGACCCGACCGGCGCCGTCGTCTGCTACGCGGGCCAGTACCAGCAGGACGAACGCGCCTTCCTCGAACGCGCGGAGCCGCCGACTTTCGTCGCGGTGACGGGCAAGGCCCGAACCTTCCAGCCCGAGGACTCCGACCGGGTGTTCACCTCGATTCGCCCGGAATCGATCAGCGAAGTCGACGGGGAGACGAGGGACCGCTGGACCGTCGACGCCGCCGAGCAGACCCTCGACCGCGTCGAGACGATGGCGACGGCCCTCGCGCTGGGTGCCGAGGGCGCGGCGCTCCGGCAGGCACTCGAAGACCGCGGGGTCGAGACGGGACTCGCCGACGGCGTCCAGCTCGCCCTGGACCACTACGGCACGACGCCGACCTATCTGGCCGCCGTTCGCGACCTCGCACTCGACGCCGCCCGGGTCGTCGCGGGCCAGGTCGAGGAGGTCGCGGGGCTGACTGCCTCACCGGGCGACGCCGGCGACGTGACTCCCGCAGACCTGCTCTCGGAGCCAGTGGACCCGCTCGACGTGGCGTCCGAGCCGACCGACTCTTCGCCGGAGCCCGCTGCCGGTGGGGCGACCGGGGACGCGTCGGCGGAGTCGGCCGAAACGGGAGTGACGGCGGCCCCCGGTGAGGACGCGATGGACGACTCGCCGTCGGAAGCCGAGCCAGACGCCCGATCCGAAGCCGAGCCCACGACGACGTCCGAATCGACGTCGAATGCGGGGCCGACCGACGCGGCGGCGAACGCGTCCGTCGCGGACGAACAGACACCGAGCGACGCTGCGGAAGACCCTCCGGCCGGCGAGCGTGCGCCCGCCGACGCGGACGCCGACGAGGGCCCCGGTGACTTCGAGCCCGGCGAGTTCAACCTCGACGAGTCCGAACGCGAGGAGATAGAGGCCGAGTACGGCACCGAGTTCCAGAGCGGCACCGAGGTGGAGGATCCCGGCGAGGCCGACATCGAGACGCCCGATCCGGAGGCCGTGGAGGCCGCGGCGGCCGACGAGGCCGAGACCGAGCGAGAGCCCGACGCGGACGACGCCGAGACGGACGAGGCACCAGCGGCCGAGGACGAGGCGGACGACGACGCCGAGCAGTCGTCGGCCGTCGACCTGACGGACGCCGTCGTGGACGCGATGGCGGACCTCGACGAGGGTGACGGTGCCGGCCGCGACGCGGTCGTGGCGGCCGTGTCCGAGCGGACCGGGGCCGAGGCGGCCGTCGTCGACGACGCCATCCAGGACGCGCTGATGGACGGCCGCTGCTACGAGCCGGCAGACGACCGCTTCAAGCCGATCTGATGGTCGTCGATCCGATCGCCGGCTCGCCAGCGGCGGTCGCTGACTGCGACGGCGAGCGGGCGCTCGTGCTCGCGGACTACCACGCCGGCATCGAGCAGGCACTCCGACGCGAGGGCGTCGAACTCGCCAGTCAGGCGACCGAGCGCATCGGCGCCGTCCACTCGCTGCTCGACGACGCCGACCCCGACCGCCTCGTGGTCCTCGGGGACCTCGGTCACGCCATCGGCGAGCCGTGGTACGAGGAGCGCGACGAGTTCGAGGATCTGCTGGGAGCGGTCTGCGATCGCGTCCCCGTTACGCTGGTGAAGGGCAACCACGACGGCGACGTGGAGGCCCTCCTGGCGGATCTCGACCTTCCCGTCGACGTCACCCCGAGCGACGGCGTCCGCATCGGAGACGTCGGCTTCGCCCACGGGCACACCTGGCCGTCGAGAGACGTGCTCAGCGCCGACGTGGTCTGCGTCGGCCACGAACACCCGGAGGTTCGCCTGGAGGACGAGGTCGGCGGCTACCGCCTGGAACGGGTCTGGCTTCGGGGCACCCTCGATCCCGGGCCCTTCCGCGTCCACTACGGCGATCCCGACCTCACGCCGAGCGGCGAGCTCGTCGTCTTCCCGGCCTTCAACGCGCTCTCGGGGGGAACGTGGATCAACGTGGAGGAGCAGGACTTCCTCGCACCCTTCCTGCCGGACGGCCTCGTCGACGGCGAGGCCTACCTCATGGACGGGACGCGCCTCGGTGCCTACGCGTCCATCTGACGGCACGCGCACCCTCGCCTCGGGGGAATCCGGCCTGGTCTGGCCGGCTCCGAGCCGGTCCCGACGAGCTTAATCGGCTGAGTCCCCTACCCGTGGCAGATGACAGACGCCGCTGGCGCCGCGGCGTTCGCCCGGCTGGGCGGCGACGTGCGATCGGCACTCTCGACGCGTGGCTTCGAGACCCCGACGGAGCCACAGCGCCGCGCCATCCCGCCGCTGGCCGACGGGCGAGACGCGCTCGTCGTCGCGCCGACGGGGACGGGGAAGACCGAGACGGCGATGCTCCCGGTCTTCGACGCGCTCGTCGGCGAGGAGCGCCACGGCATCGGCGCACTCTACGTCACGCCGCTCCGGGCGCTCAACCGTGACATGCGCGAGCGCCTCGACTGGTGGGGTGAGACGCTCGGGCTCGAGGTCGACGTTCGCCACGGGGACACGACGGACTACCAGCGCCAGAAGCAGGCCGACGACCCCCCGGACGTCCTCGTGACGACGCCCGAGACCCTCCAGGCGATGCTCACGGGGTCGAAGCTCAGGAAGGCCCTCTCCGACGTCGAGCACGTCGTGATCGACGAGGTCCACGAACTCGCCGCCGCCAAGCGCGGCGCCCAGTTGACGGTCGGCCTGGAGCGCGTCCGCGAACTCGCCGGTCCGTTCCAGCGGATCGGCCTCTCGGCGACCGTCGGCGACCCCGCGGAAGTCGGGCGATTCCTGACGGGCGACCGTGGCTGCGAGATCGTCGAAGTGGACGTCGGGAGTCGCCTGGAGATCGACGTCGTCAGCCCCGACGTCACAGACGAAGACGAGGCGACCGCCCGCGAACTCGTGACCGACGCGACGGTCGCCAGCCACGTCCGGACCATCGACGCCCTCGTGACCGACCACGAGTCGACGCTGATCTTCGTCAACACCCGGCAGACTGCGGAGGCCCTCGGCTCGCGACTGAAGGAGTACGGGACCGACGTGGGCATCCACCACGGGTCACTGGCCAAAGACGCCCGGATCGCCGTCGAGGACGACTTCCGGGCCGGGAACCTCGACGCGCTGCTGTGCACCTCCTCGATGGAACTCGGCATCGACGTCGGCCACGTCGATCACGTCGTCCAGTACAACAGCCCGCGGCAGGTCTGCCGACTCCTCCAGCGCGTCGGCCGGGCGGGGCACCGACGCGACCTCGTCTCGGCGGGGACCATCCTCGCCAGCCACTCGGACGACGTGATCGAGTCGATGGTCATCGCCCGGCAGGCCCGCGACGGGCTCGTCGAACCCGCTGCCATCCACCACGCCAGCCTCGATACGGTCGCCAACCAGATCGCGGGCCTCGTCATGGACGAGGGGGAGATCCAGGCCATGCGAGCCTACGAGATCGTGACGCGCGCCTATCCCTTCCGGGACCTCTCCGAGGCGGCGTTCAAGGACGTCGTGCGGGAACTCGCCGACAACCGCGTCGTCTGGCTGGAGGAGGACGCGGACCGCCTGGAGAAGCGCCGCGGCACCTGGCAGTACTTCTACCGGAACCTCTCGATGATCCCCGACGAGGCGACCTACGACGTGGAGGACGTTGCCAGCGGGCGCCAGATCGGGACCCTCGACGAACGCTTCGTCGTGAACTTCGCCTCCCCCGGCGAGATCTTCATCCAGAGCGGCGAGATGTGGCGCATCACGAACGTCGACGGTGACGAGGAGACCGTCACCGTCTCGCCCGTCGAGGACCCTGCGGGCGAGGTGCCGTCCTGGACCGGTCAGGAGATTCCCGTGCCCGCCGACGTCGCCCAGGAGGTCGGCGAGGTGCGCCACGTCACGGCCCAGCAACTCGGGATGGGCGGCGACACGGACGCCGTCGCCCGGGACCTCTCGGGGCGGTACGAAACCGACCCCGAAACCGTCCGCGAGGGCATCGCGGCCGTCGACGACCACCTCGCAGCGGACGACCCTCTCCCGACCGACGACCGCGTCGTCGTGGAGGTCGCTGCGGGCTCCATCGTCGTCAACGCGTGCTTCGGTCACACGATCAACGAGACCCTCGGCCGCCTCCTCTCCTCGCTCCTCGGCCAGCGTACGGGCTCCTCGGTCGGGATGGACGCCGATCCGTACCGGATCGAACTAGACGTGCCGCGCGGTATCGCCGCCCGCGACGTCGTCGAGGTGCTGGAGACCACCGACCCCGACCACGTCGCCGGCCTGATCGAACTCAGTCTCAAGAACGCCGACGCGCTGAAGTTCAAGCTGGCCCAGGTCGCCGCGAAGTTCGGCGCCCTGAAGCGCTGGCGCGGGACCGGGAGCACCCACTTCGGGCGGGACCGCCTCGTCGACGCCCTCGACGGCACGCCCGTCTTCGAGGAGTCCGTTCGCGAACTCCTCCACGAGGAGATGGCCGTCGACGAGACGGCGGCCGTCCTCCGGAGGATCCAGGACGGCGACCTCGACGTCGTCACCGTTGGCGGGCACACGGCCCTCGGGACGGCCGGCCGGAGTTCAGGCAGCGAACTCCTCACGCCCGAAAACGCCGACGCGAGCGTCATCGAGACCGTCAAGGAGCGCATTCAGACCGACCGCGTCATCCTGTTTTGCCTGCATTGCCAGGACTGGGAGACCAAGCGCCGGGTCGGGCGCGTCCGCGACCAGCCAGAGTGCCCGAGGTGCGGGTCGACGCAGATCGCGGCGCTGAATCCGTGGGCCGACGAGGTCGTCGACGCCGTCCGGGCCGACGACCGGGACGCGGACCAGGAGAAAAAGGTCCAGCGAGCCTACCGCTCGGCGAGCATCGTCCAGAGCCACGGCAAGCAGGCGGTGATCGCGCTCGCCGCTCGGGGCGTCGGCCCGGAGAACGCCGCGCGGATCATCAACAAACTCCGCGAGGACGAGGACGACTTCTACCGCGACATCCTCCGGCGCGAGCGCGAGTACGCGCGGACGCGGTCGTTCTGGTAGGGGGACGCCGAACGTCTCCGGGGAGCGCCTAAGGGCCCGGCGCTCGCAGGGCAAGGCGAATGGCAACGGCAGTGCTCTCGAAGTGGACCCGTCGGTTCCTCGTCGTCGCCGTCTCGTTTCTCGTCCTCGCGGGGGTGGCCATCGCGGTCGACGCCCCACGCCGAACCGAGGTCGTCCTCGGTCTCTACGGGTTCGTCCTGACGACGGCCTTCGGCAAGGCCTACACGCTCGTGCCGACGTACTTCGACCGCACGCTCGTCGTCCCACAGGTCCCGGCGATTCACCTCCCGATCCAGGTGGTCGCTGTCGCCGCCCTGGCGCTCGCGCCGATAGGGGGGACCCCGGCCGCCATTGGCGATCTCGGCCCGGTCGCCTGGGCACTCGGCGTGGCCGTCTTCGCGGGGACCATCCTCGCCACCATCGCGACCAACCCCCTCGGCCGGGAGACGGCCACGAGCGAGGCGAAAGCGGAGCGCGCGGGACTGGACCGCCTCGCCAACCCCTTCATGACCGTGGCCCTCGGATACCTCCTGGTCGGAACCTACGCCGTCCTGGCACCGGCGGTGGGCCTGCCGGTCATCGTCGACGGCGCCGCCGTCCGATCGACGCACCTCCTGGCGGCCGGCTTCGCGCTCCTGCTGCTGTTCAGCGTCGGCTACCGACTCCTTCCCCGATTCCTGGTCGCGTCGGTACCGACGGCGCTGGCTGGCCCGGTCCTGCTGGCGGGTGCCGTCGGGCCAGCACTGCTCGCCGTCGGGTATCCGTCGGGGCCGGCCTTCCAGGCTGGCGCGATATTCGAATCGCTGGCCATCGTCGGCTTCGCCACGTCCTACGGGTGGCTCTTCGTCTCCACGGACCGGGACCGAGTGGGCTTCGTCGGCCCGCTGCTCGGCGTCCTCCTGGGGCTCGGGGGCGTCGCGCTCGGCCTCTGGTTCGCGATCGGGGGGATCGACGGTGCGCTCGTTCGCCCCCACCTCCGGTTGAACGTCTTCGGACTCCTCGGCCTGTCGGTCCTGGGCGTGATCTTCCAGTTCTACCCGCCGGCAGTGTCGGCGTGGCCGGGTGACGGCGACCGTCTGGCGATGGCGAGTATCGAACTCGTGGCGGTGGGCGTCGTCCTGACGGTGGTCGCCGTCCCTGGTCCGGATCTGCTCGCGGCGCTCGGTGGGGCCCTGGTGGCCCTCGGTGGGGCAGTCGCAGCGTACTTGCTCGTGGGGACGATCTGGTCGCGGGCGCACTGAGGGACGACCGGCCGGTCGGTCAGTCCTCGGTCGTCTCGGCGTCGCGCTCGGTGACCTGCACGCCCTTCTCGCCGAGGTGGCGGGTCCGTCGGCGGGCGAAGTCCTCCTCGCGCGTACCGCGCGTCGCAAGAACGACCATCCGGGCCCGCCCGGTCGGCCGCATCGTGCGGCCCGCGCGCTGGGCGCCCTGGCGGCGGGACCCGCCCAGGCCCGAGGCGACGACCGCGAGTTCGGCGTTCGGCAGGTCGATGCCCTCGTCGCCGACGCGGGAGACGACGAGCGTGTGGAGGGTGCCGTTGCGGAACTGCTCGAAGAGCTTCTCGCGGCGGTGATGGGGCGTCTCGCCGCTGACGAACGGCACGTCCAGGCGATCTGCGATCTCGCGACCCTGGTCGAGGTACTCGACGAAGACGAGGGCCCGCGACTCGGCGTGCTCGCGGAGGGCGGACTCGATCTCGTCGAGTTTCGCCGGGTTAGCGGCAGCCAACTGCCGCCGCTCGTGGCCCTCGGCGCTCGCGTACTCGTTCGCCGCGTCGTCGTCCGCCCACGGGACGAACCGGATCTCGACCTCGGGTTCGGCGACGTATCCGGCGTCGAAGAGGGCGTCCCAGTCCGTCCCGATCGGCGGGCCGATGAGCGTGAAGATGTCGGCCTCGCGGTCGTCCTCGCGGACGGGCGTCGAGGAGAGACCGAGCCGGTGGCGCGTCTGGAGGTCGGCACTCCGGCGGTGGACCGGCGCGGGGATGTGGTGGACCTCGTCGTACACGATCAGCCCCCACTCGCGCGTGTCGAACAGCTGGCGGTGGCGGTCCATGCCCGCGGTCTGGTAGGTGGCGATGGTGACCGGCCGGACGTCCTTCGTGCCGCCGTGGTACTCGCCGACCTGGTCCGGCGTCAGCGTCGTGTGCGCCAGGAGTTCGTCCCGCCACTGGGTTGCCAGTTCACGTCCGGGGACGAGAATCAGCGTCTCGCCCTCGACGGCGGCGAGGATCCCCATCGTCGCCACGGTCTTGCCACTTCCCGGCGGGCCCACGAGGACGCCGGACTTCGTCTCCACGAACCGGTCGACCCAGGCCTGCTGGTAGTCCCGCAGGTCGAGTTCGAGGTCCAGGGGCAGGTCCTCGCCCGTGTCGAGGTCTCGCTCGTCCCGGACGGGGTAGCCGGCGTCGAAGAGCCTCCGCTTGAGGCTGGCGACCTGTCCCTCGGCCACCCAGCTCTCGGTCTCGGACATCGGCGCCCGGAGTTCGTCGTCGAGTTCCTGGCGGGCGACGTTGCCCATCAGCTCCGGCGTTTCGCTCTCCAGGACGACGTACCCGTCCTCGTGCGTCCGGAGGGTGAACTGGTTGGCTTTGCGGTACTGTTCTTCGATCCAGTTCTCCAGGTGCTCGGAGCGCTCGGGGAGGACCGAGCGAACCGTCCCGAGGAGGTCATCGAGGCGTTCGTAGGGAGCCTGCCAGACGTCTTCGCGGCGAATCTCGTACCGATAGGCGCCCGAACCGGTGGTCGCGAGCAGGTGGGCGAACTGCGAGAGCTGTGCTCGCGTGAACTGGGTCGGCTGGTCGACGACCACCTCGCGGCTGCCGGGAAAGAGGATGACGCGTTCGCGATCGGTCAGAGCCGAGAGGTCGGCGGGGTACCAGACGGTCGATTCGTCGCCGACGTCGAGGCGCGCTGCGACGCCCTCGTCGACGAGCGCGTCCAGTTCGTCGCTCGCGTCGGCGTGGGTGGCCTTCCGCGCCTGGGCGTACCGCGCGGCCGTCACGACCGGGCGACCGACGGTCTCCAGGGCGTCGTAGAAGGCGTCGGGGGACTCGTCGTCAGCGTCCTCCCGGTCCCCGGTCGTGGCGTGCGCGTCTGGGTCCGTCACTGGTCGACGGGAGGGGCCTCGCGTTCAAACTGCTTGCGCTCCGGCGGCCCCGAAAGAGTTATGCGGCAGGACGCCCAGTTACTCGACGACCGAGTAACTATGACAGACGACACCGCGGACGACCCGGACGACCACCTGTACGGGATCGACGACGGCGGCGGGTGTGCCGAGATCTGGGAGCACCTGAGCGAAGAGCGGGCGGACGACTAGGCCACACTCGCCCGACCGCGACCGCGGTGACCACCCACCTTTTTCTCCGGGTGGAGTTTAGGAGGAGCCGATGGTCGACCCTGCCGAGGTCTGCGTCCTCGTGCCCACGTACGACGAGGCGGAGACCATCGGTGAGGTCGTCGACAGCTTTCGCGACCGGGGCTACGAGGACGTCCTCGTCGTCGACGGCGGGTCGGCGGACGGCACCCGGGAGATCGCCGCCGAGCACGGTGCCCGCGTGATCGTCCAGTCCGGATCCGGCAAGGGCCAGGCGATCCGCGAGGGCCTCGAGTACGTCGACGCCCCGTACGTCCTGATGCTCGACGGCGACGGGACCTACCGACCCGACCAGGCCGAGCGCATGCTCGAACCGCTGTTCGACGGGCGCGCGGAACACGTCATCGGCGACCGGTTCGCCGACATGAGCGACGAGGCGATGACCCGACTCAACCGGTTCGGCAATGGCCTGATCAACCGGACCTTCCGGACGATCCACGGCCGGGACTTCGGTGACATCCTCAGCGGGTACCGCGCGTTCACCCGCGAGTCCGTGCGGACGATGTCACTCTCGGCCGACGGCTTCGGCATCGAGACGGAGATGGCCGTCGAGTGTGTCAAGCAGGGCATCCCGACCGCGGTCGTCCCGATCACCTACGAGGCACGGCCCGAGGAGTCGGAGGCGAACCTCCGCCCGTTTCGCGACGGGGCCGTCATCCTCCTCACCCTCTACTCGATGGCACGAACCAACAACCCGCTGTTTTACTTCGGAAGCGTCGGCGCACTGAGCACCCTCACCGGCCTGGGCCTGGCGGGCTACGTCGCCCTCGAGTGGTTCACGCAGGGCATCTCTCACGAGGTGATCGCGGTCCTCTCGGGCGTCGCGGTTCTCTTCGGCGTGCAGTTGCTCATGTTTGGCGTGCTCTCGGACCTGGTCGTGACGATCAACCGCGAGCAGACGGCGCAGTTCAAGCGCCTCGCACGGGCCATGAACGACGGGGCCACACTCCCGGTCGACGATCCGCAGACCGAGGCGCCCACGGCCGCGACAGCGGACGTCGCAGACGCAGACGACGGCGAGCGGGCGACCTCCCAGCCGGACGGGAGCGCCGCGGGCGAGACTCGGTGAGGCCGTCGCCTCGACGGCACCTCAGAACGGCACGAGACTCCGAAGCTGCGCGAGGATACTCCGCGAGACGGCCTCCCGCTCGGCCTCGAAGACGGGGTGGAGGGCCTCGAGGAGGTCTCCTTCGGAGTCGAACTCGGAGGCGCCGCACTGGTCCAGGACCTCCCGGAGGGCCACCTCGTGGCCGGCTGCGTCGACCGGAACCGACAGGTCGCCGTGTTGCCGGGCCAGTTCGTCGGCGGTGACGGGATAGGTCACGTCACGCGACTCGAGCTTCGCGTCGAGCGCGGCGATGCCGAACTCGACGACGTCCGGCGGTTCGTCGACGCCGTCCGACGGTGGCTGCACACCCATTGTCGGCACGATGGGGGAGCGTGCCGTAAACCCTGGCGGTCCACGACGAGCGAGGGAGCGGCCCGGACACGTCTTCCCAGGTGCGCCCCCCGGTAGACATATGCGCCCGGCCTCGTTTGGGTCGGCCATGGCGACGTCGGTGGACGTGGACCTGTTGGCGACGGCCAGCGCCCTCACCCTCCTCGCGACCGGCCTTCTCTCGATTTACGTCGTCGCGCGACTCGACGACGGCGACGGCGTCGTCGCCGGACTGCGAACCCGGTTCGTCCTCGGCGTCCCCTGGGGGACGATCGGTGCCGTCTGTGGCGTCCTCGTCGTGTACCTGGTCGTGCAGGACGCGTTCGGCCAGGTGACCGATCCCCTCGTGGTTCCCTTTCGGTCGTGGTCGTACGCCTATCCGCTGGGGATGCTCACCGCACCGTTCGCCCACGCGAGCCTCGGGCACGTCACGGGGAACCTCATCTCGACGGTCGTCTTCGCTCCCGTCGCCGAGTACGCGTGGAGTCACTACCCCACGGAGCGCGGGAGCCAGTCCTTCGCCTCCCCGTCGACCAATCCGATCGTCCGCATCGCCGTCTTCGGCACGGCGGTCGTCCTCGTCGGCCTGGCGACCAGCCTGTTCGTTCCGGGCCCGTTGATCGGCTTCTCGGGCGTCGTCTTCGCCTTCGCGGGCTTCGCGCTGGTGACGCGACCGCTCGGCACCATCTTCGCCATCGTCGCCCTCCGCGTGGTTCGCGCCGTCTACTACGGCCTGACCGATCCGGTGGTCGTCGCCGAGGCGAGACAGCAGTTCGTCGAGCCCTGGTTTGCGGACGTCGCCATCCAGGGACACGCCTTCGGATTGCTCGTGGGCGTCCTGCTCGGAGCCCTCGTGCTCTGGCGTCGGAACCGACGGCCGGCGATCCGGTACGTCTGGTTCGCGACGCTCGTCTTCGGGATCAGCGAGGCGCTGTACGCCTTCTACTGGTACGCCGGGGTCGACCGGTACCTTCTGTTCCAGGGCGCGGGCGTGGCGATCGTGTTCGTCCTCGTGACGCTGGTGGCCGTCGCCATCGCCAGGAGTGACTGGCGGCCGGTTCCGCGGTCGGACCTCACGACCGCACACCTCGCCGGGGGCCTGCTTCTCGCCGTCGTCCTCGGCATCGGGCTCGCGGCGGTGCCCTACAACGTCGCCGACGTCCAGGGGCTGGAGGGCAACGCCACCCTCGACGTCCGGGACTACACGGTGACCTACGCGGAGGACGTCCAGCAGGGATACCTCTCGGCCGTCTCGATTCCCGTGGTTGGGGAGCCGTTGGCGGGATCGGCCCGCGTGAGCGGCGTGATCGTCACGAGCGACCGGCGCAACGCGTGGGAGGTTGTGGTCCCGGCCGGCCGTCTGGCGCTCGACGGCGAGGCGACCGTCTCGGTCGGCGGTCTGGGGTGGCGCGAGCGAGTGTCCGTCAACCGCTCGACCTGGAACGCGGTCGGCGCCGGCTCCACGTACAAGGTCTCGCTGGCGCGCCCCGGCGACCCGCGGCGGCTCGCCTACGCGGACGATCCGGTCAGACTCGGCCCCCGGATCGCCGGCCTGAACCTGACCATCGAGCCGACGCGGGCGGGCTACGCGCTCAACGGGACGCGCGACGGGGCCGTGGTTCGCCGGATTCCAGTTCCCACCGGGAACGCGACGGTGGCGATCAGCGACGTCACCGTCGAGCGACGCGGCGACGACCTCTACGCCCACCACGAGAACACGACGGTCCGGGTCGCCGTGTTCGAGCAGGATCAGCGCTAGGCCGGGTCCTCGTGGCCCGTCCAGTCGATGCGGAAGACCTCCGCGTCGATGGTGCGTCGGTCGTCGTCGTGGAAGTCGAACTGCCGCGGGAGGTCGAACTCGGTCCGGTAGGCGTGCGTGACAGTCCCGCCGTTGTCCGCGACGAACGCCTCGACGAAGGCGTCGCTGTCGGCGTTGTGGATCGAGTAGGACACCTCGGCGACCTCGCTCGCCGTCGCGAGGAAGCCCCGGTCGGCGTGTTCGTTCCCCGACTGGGCCCCGAAGGGTGGATTCATGAGGACCGTCGTCGGCCCGTCCGGGCAGAGCGGGACTCGCGTCGCGTCGGCCCGGACCCAGGAGACGGGACTCGACGACGCCACCCGTCGCTCGTTCTCCCGCGCGGTCGCGAGCGGATCCGGGTCGACGTCGACGCCGACGACCGAGCGTGGGCCCCGGAGGGCCGCCCCGAGAGCGAGCATCCCGGTGCCACAGCCGAGGTCGACGAGGGTTCGGTCTTCGACGTCACCCTGGAGGTCGGCCACGTGGACGAGGTGGGCGGCGAGCTCGGGCGGCGTTCGATACTGTTCGAGGTCCGCTCTCGGGTCGTCGAATCCCGCGACGACGCCGAGTTGCTGTGTCAGCTGGCTCTTCGTGCTCACGGCACGGACCTCCCGGTGTTGGGGCTCGGGGGTGCGTCCGCGCGTCGGCCGCCCACGTCACCAGCCATCGTCTCTACGAATACTTCCAGATCATATAAAATATTGGATCGATGCGTGGGAGTAATCGCCATGGGCACCTGTTCGACGCGGGTCACCAGGTGCCGTGGAAGGTGTCGAACTCGAGGGCGTCGAGGGGCTTCTCGCCGATGGCGATGCGGTACTCGCCCGGCGTCAGCATCGGCCGATCGAACTGCGGGCCGTCGTCTGTCGTGATGCGTGGACAGCCGGTGTTGACGTAGGCGTCGAGGCCGAAGTTCGTGAGGCGGTCGGGGGTGACCTCGTCCATCGTCAGGAGGTACGCGTCGTCGTTCGCCTCGGTGATCTCCTGGGCGACGTCCCAGCGCCCCTGGCCGATCTTCGTGCAGAAGATCACTCCCCAGGTCTCGGCGTCCATCGCGCGGTGGACGGCACCGTAGCGTTGCTTCAGGAAGGCCTCGGTGTCGGCAATCGACAGGGCGTTGTTGACGGGATCGGCGATGATCACGCGCTTCTCCGGGTGCTCCATCGCCAGGCCGAGCGGGTGGAACTTCCCGCCGCCGACGTAGAGCACCTGGTCGGCACCGACGTCCGCCGAGGCGTAGTTACACCCGAGGACCTGGCCCTCGTGTGTGAGACGCTCGTCGCCGCGACGAGTGTGGACTGTGTAGCCCCGATCCTCCAGCAGCGATCGCATCTCGTCGAACGCGTTCATGTGCTGGGCGGTGGTGACCAGGCCGACGTCGGGGTCGACGTCCGGCGAGTCGAGTTGTTCCTCGATGGCGCGCTCGACGATCGGGGCGACGTCGACGTTCGAGAACAGCGGCACGTAGAGGATCTTCTCGGACTCCTTCATCGGCGAGTGTCCGAAGTGAACGAAGACGTCCGTCCGGCGCATCAGTTCGGTGTCGAGGTCGCAGGCGCCATAGCAGGGCTGGCCCGAGAGCAGTACGGTGACCCCCGCCGGGAGTTCGGCCCGGAGGTCGTCTGCGACGGCGGGCCCTCGGCGCTTCAGCCCCTCTGGGAACTGGAGGCCCACGGTCTCTGCCTCCCTGTCGTGGACTTCGGCGACGATCCGGTCGAGTTCGTAGTCCCACTCCCGGTCGTGGCGCAGCGCCATCCCGGTGTTCCGGAGGTCGCCGTCCGTGTAGTCGTCGGGCGATTCCTGACTCATTGGCCCCGTTTACCGGCCCGGAGCGTATAACCTCGGCGCTTCGCGGAACCGAGCGATCTGGGACTCCGGCACATTCAAAGGTGCGCTCGCCCAAGAGTGACCAATGAGTCTGGACCCCGAGGCCGAATCCGCTGAGACCGCCCAGAGCGGCGACACCGTGGAGACGCTCGCGACCGAACTCGGCGAGGCCATCGCAGAGCTGCCTGAGTACGAGGCGTTCCTGGATGCCAAGGCGGCCGTCGAGGCAGACGAGGCGGCCCAGGCGCAGATCCAGGAGTTCGAGCAGATTCGCGAGGAGTACATGCACGCCCGCAGTACGGGCCAGGCGACCCAGGAGGACCTCATGACACTCCAGCGGGCCCAGGAAGACCTCCACGACCTGCCGGTCATGGACGAGTTCCTGCAGGCCCAGAACGAACTGGAGCTTCGCCTCCAGGCGGTCAACGAGCACCTGAGCGATCCCCTCGCGGTCGACTTCGGCGAGAAGGCCGGTGGCTGCTGCCAGGACTGACCGTCGAGTTCTTCGAAACCCCCTTACCTGCCCGCGCGGCCAGTCACTAGCATGGTTCACAGCGACTGGGGTGACTGGCTGCCGCGTGCCGTCGCCGACGCCGACCCCGAGGGCCTCGCCATCTGGTACCTCGGGTGCAACGGCTTCGTCCTGAAGAGCCCGGGGGCGACGTTGTTCGTCGATCCGTATCTCGGCCTCGGCGACCCGCCGCGAACGGTGCGAATGATTCCGGTTCCCTTCGAGCCGACGGACGTCGAGGCGGCCGACGCCGTCCTCGCGACGCACGAGCACTCTGACCACGTCGACGGCCCGAGCCAGGCTCCGATCGTGGCCACCACCGGCGCAACGTACTACGGGCCGGACGCCAGCATCGAAACCGCCCGCGCTGCGGACTGGACCGACCGGTGGGACGTTCATCCAGAACAGTTCGAATCGGTGGCGGAGTGGGACGAGTTCGAGGTCGGTGATCTCTCGATCACGGTCACGCCTGCGAACGATCCCGACGCGGAACACCCCGTGGGCTACTGCTTCGAGCACGACGCGGGGACCTTCTTCCACGGCGGTGACGCGCGCCCCGGCGCTTTCGACGAGGTCGGTGATCGGTTTGACGTCGACCTGGCAGCGTTGGCCTTCGGGTCGGTCGGCCACATACCGGACAAGGAGACGCGGGAGCCCACGCGCACGCGGTGGTACAACGACGAGAACCAGATCGTCGAGGCAGCGACGGAACTCGGGGCCGACAGACTCCTTCCGACGCACTGGGACATGTGGAAGGGGCTGACCGCGGATCCGACGGCGCTGTACGAGCACGCTAGGAGCTTCTCCCATCCGCGGACGCTCGAAATCGTCGAGATCGGCGACCGGGTCTCGCTGTGATCGCTGCCGGTAGGCCCAGCTTTCCGGTGCTGTCCGCGCACATCGGGGCTCGATACCGGCGGCGGGATTTTTATGGTACCACGGTAAGTAGGTTTAATACGCATCACGCAGGCAGATGGTTACATGAGTGATTCACAAGCGTACGAGGAGGTGACGGGGACATCGAACGGGGTAACCGTGGTCAAACGGTTCGAGGAGGACGAGTTTCCGGTTCCCGCCATCGCCTTCGAGTTTTCATCGGAGCGAGACGAGCCCGTCCAGGTGACGGTCAGCGACACCGTGCCCGAGAGCGTCGCCGTGGAGGACCTGGGGTTCCATCCGGAGTACGGGAGCGAGTACTGGACGATCGACGAGGACGAGATCACCTTCGAGCGCGAACTCGACGCGAACGCCGAGTACACGACCGTCTACGGCATCCGGGCGACCGGGACGGACGACGTCGAGAAGTTCCTGACGGTCCCGGAGATTACGGACGTCGATCCACCGCTGCCAGGCGACGAGGGGGACGACGCCGAGGCTGACGTGGACGACGACGTGATTCCCGAGAGCGACGACGACGTGGTTCGCGACGTCATCTCCGGCGAGAGCGAAGACGTCCCGGGGCTCGACGAGGAGACCGACGAGGAGATCGAGACCCTCGACCTCAAGGATCCGAACGACGAGGGATCGGCCGCAGGTGCGTCCAGCGCCGAAACCGCCAACGGATCGTCGGCCGAGGCGGACGAGGATGCCGACACCGACGCCTCCGACGACAGTTCTGGGGACGGCACGGCGGACGAGTCTGGCAGTGCCACGACTGTCAGCGGGAACAGCGTCGTCGAAGCCCTCGCGGCGGAGATCCGTCAGAACGAGGTGTCCGCAGAAGACGTCAAACTCCTCAGGCAGGCCTTCGAGATCGCTGGCCAGGAGGGCGGCAGTATCCAGGCCCGAGTCGAGCGCCTCCAGAGTGACGTGGCAGACCTTCGCGCGTACTCAGACGCGATGGAGGAGTTCCTGGACGACAACGGCACCGCCGAGCAACTCATCGACGACTTCGAGTCTGATCTCGAGGCCATCGAGGAGTCCGTCGCCGGCATGGAGTCGACCGTCGAAGACAACAGCGAGGAGGTCACGGCGGTCAGCGACGAGGTCAGTTCGCTCGGCAGCGACGTGGCAGAGATCAGCGGCGAGGTCGACGACGTCAGCGAGGAGGTCGGTTCGATCGGTGACGACGTCGACGACGTCGAAGGGACCGTCGAGGACCTCGAAACGGCACTGTCTGACATCGAGGAGACGGTCGAGGACCTCCAGGAGTCGGTCACGGACGAGGACGTCGACGAACGCGTCGCCGAACTCGAATCGGAGATCGAGGACCTTCAGACCTGGCAGGACCAGATCAAAGAGACGTTCGGCGGGTGAGGTCGCCGCGGGATCGGTCGACATTTAGTTGCGGACTCGTTTTGCTGCGGTAATGGGGACGATCTCGGTCGCTGTGCCGCGGAAGGGCCGGCCGCTCGAAGCCATTCTCGATCGGATCGCGGCTGCCGCCGACCCGGCCGTCGACGACCTCATCGACGACGTCGTCTCGACGCTTCGATACGAGAAGGCGGTCGCGAAGGGCGAGACCACGCCTGATCGAGACGTCTACGCGCGCCTTTCCGACTACAGCGATCTCACCGACTCGGCGGCGCCCGAATACACGCTGATACGCGACGCCAGGGCCGGGTACCCGCGTCGGATCGTCTTCGATAGCCTCACGGTCGAGGTCGACGGGACCATCCTGCGGTTGATCGGCCGGGACGAACCGGTTCGCGCCCTCCGGACGCACGACTTTGCGTTCGGATTCGATAGCGCGGACCTCCTTCTCGAAGAGGTCGTCGACCTCGGCCCCGAGCCAATCGCCGCAATCGACGAATTGAACGAGCGGATCGACCCGCTTGACTCCGACGTTCGCGTCGTCGGTGGACTGGGCGATACCGTCGACCACAGACTCCTGGCGACGGAGGCGGTTCTCGTCTCCCAGGGTGGTCCGCTCGATCGCTCATTCGTCAGGGACTACGGGGGCCCGTTCTGCATCTCCCCACGGTACGAGCGACTGGTCGCAGCCATCCTCGGTACCCACGCGCTGGACGACATCGAGTTCGTCTACCCCGACGGCCGGACTGAGGAGGCGGCGATTGCCGACGCCGGTCTCGGTGCCTACATGACTGTCACGGGTGGCACGGCCCGGGAGCACGGTCTCGTCCTGGGCGAGGCCCTGTTCCCGAGTGAGACCGTCCTCCTGGCCAACGCCGCGACGTCGAAAGACGCGGCCGCCGTTCGGGAGCTCGTTGGTGACGGCCACGGTCTCGCTCGCGCGTTTTCTGCCTGACTGTAGCCAGTATTTGCGGCTGGTCGCACCTGTCCGCTCGACCGGCCCGTTTCGCCATGAAGAGCCCGTCTGCCGGCTACAGCGAAAATGGGGGGTTGGATTCATCGCCACGACAGGCGAGACCCTTTCGTATAGCTACATATAGTTTATACGTCGAGTGTCAAACGCTGCCCTCCGGTATCCTACAGCCGCGGTGTTCACGCTGGCGGTGGCCAGGCCACCGGTGCGATTGCTGACAGCCCACCCGTGGGTGGGACGTGACAGAGGTGCCAGTCAGAGGAGTGAGTAGACGTGGTGTTCGTAGACGCGCCGGACGCGGTCACCCCAGTCGTGGGTGTAGGTGTCGATGACGTCCTGGGCGACGTCGCCGCGGAGGTACTTGACGACGCCGCGATCGCCGGTGCGATCGCGCAGATGCGTGGTGAAAAAGTGACGGAAGTAGTGTGGCGTGACGTTCTCCTCGGCGCCCCCGCCCGTGCGGTACCAGTTCCGCTTCCGGGCGTGAGTTTCGACGATGTGGTGGACCATGTTCGGGGTCAGCCGCCGCCCCCACTCGTCGGTGGTACTGACGAAGAGTGGGTCCGCCGGCGAGACGGGATCTGGGCGAATCGCGAGCCACCGGCGAAGCACTGTTTCCAGTTCGTCGTCCACGGGCACTGTGGTCGCTCGCTTGCGTTTGTTGGACGCGGTTCGCTCCTCGCCGTTGTAGGACGCCCCCCGAGACGGTTCGTCGTCGACGTACAGTGACCGCGGACGGGACTGGACGGCTGCCCGGTGGTCCACGTCCGTGACCGGCCGATCGAGGTGGAGGTCCCGGCGATCGAGATTGCACAGTTCCCCGGCACGGATGCCGGTTTTGAGGAGGAGGACGACCACCGCTCTGTGAAGGGGGTGAGTGAGGTCGCCGACGAACGATCGCATCTCTGGCAGCGACACGTCCCGGCGGGCCGGATCAGTCGTGATCGTCTCGTCGATTTCCTCCAGGACGAGGGCCATGGGGTTGTCCTCGAACGCTCCGACGCGCATCATGTAATCGTAGAACCGATGGAGGTACGAGGCGTACGTCGCGACGGTGCTCTCTGCTACGGATCCACGAAGCTGGTGGACGAAGGCCATGCAGTCGCGGTGGTTCGCACTCGTCACGTCGAGATCTCGGGAGTCGAGGTACGACTCGAAGTCTCTAAGTACCCGTTCGTAGGCGTCTCGCGTCCGCTCTGTCTTCCCCTGGTACTCGATGTCTTCGAGGAAGTACGCGACGTGATCCTGGTCTGGCCCCAGGCCAGTCTGATCGTGAGCGCTCATTCGATCCGGACGTACCCCCCGCGCTTCCCGCTGTGCGTGATCTCGTTTTCGGACTGGAGCCGCTGGAGCGCCTCGTCGAGTTCGCGTTCGACGTCGTCGGTCAGTGCCTCGAAGAGCTCGTCCCAGGAGAGGCAGTCGTCGGTCAGCAGGTCCAGGACTGCACGGTCGTAGCCACCGTCGATCGCACTGTCTGTCCCGTCGTCAGCGGGCTCCGTCGACCCGTCGGTGGGGCGTTGGCCAGCATCCCCGTGCGACCCGGTTTCCGGCCCGTGACCCCTGGGGTCGAAGCCCCGACGACCGGCCTGCACCATACTCCTGACGAACTCGCTTCGGCTCATGTCCAGTTCGTCCGCGTGATCGTCCCACTCGTCGCGCTGGTAGGCCGGGACGTACGTTTTGACCGACGCCTGACTCGTGTCTCGATCCTCTGCCGCCATGAGAGGTCCATCTCACCCCTCCCTCATCAAACTATCCCCACACGTACGGATAAAGACCCTTATTTGTGCGAGCATTGCTATAAACCGCCTGGGATTAGAACCGACTTGGATATAGATATCAAGATAAAAGTATGATATGGATATCCAGCCCCCTACATCTAGTGGCTGAAATCGGGACGGCCATGAACGATGCGGCGTGACTCGGTGTGCTCGGGAGACGACTGTACTGTTACGGAGGGCCGTTGCGTATGCCACGGCATCGTAACACAGTGTTTCGAGCCGGCGTCCCAATCGTCACGGTGGGCCGGCACATCGTCGGAGCGAATTGTATTCTGGTCCGGGCCGCGCCCCATTCCGGGGGCAGCGGAATCAGTATTCGTCCCCGAACTGGATCCCGACCAAGCAGGCCAGGCGTTGTGTGATGCAGCTATCGTGGTCGAGTCACGTAATACGTGCACGTGGTGGGTTGCCACCGGTGTGGCGTCCCAGCCACGCTACATTTCTCTCTCCAGTTCGATTTCGTATTACAGACGTTGGGCCTGGACTGTGTGTCCCACGCACCCTTGCGTGTTGGACCGGTCGGTTTTGGATCTTCCGTGGGATGGGTGGGTCGATCGGGTCGTGGCTCTGATTCCCGTTTCACAGCTTTGACAGTGGATTGGGTTTCGTACTCGGACGTTCGCTCTGTCCTGGGTCCGCGTCGGACTGGCGCTGGTTTGTCGTCACCGCTTCTGGAGGCTGGCTGTACGTTCGAGCCGAATCTGTCCGGACGGGGGGTCGAACCCGTCGTCGCAGTGGGTGCATCCATTCGACGGAGCAGTCGGTTCTGGGCTCGCGGGACTCGTCGTTGGTCTGGTAATCCTGGCTTTCCAGGGACGAAAATATTGGTTTGCCAGCTCGTCCTGCAGGTGTCGACCGAGTCGGTCCTGTTCGAGCCCGAACTGATAAACTGTATGTAGCTATACCTTTGGATTGCCTTCGGTTCCGGGGGCGGCCCCGCCCCGGGCCACCTCAGTTGGGTTCGCGGCTCTCGATTGGCAGGCTACCCCCGACTGTGGTCCACCCCCTCCAGCTGACGAGTCAGACAGGCCATAACGATCCGGATAGGGCGACGCCAGTGTCCTACGGAGCGCCGACGAAGCCGCAGGTGACGAGGAGGGCAGGACGGTTCGGGGTCTGCGACTCATGACTGCGTGTAGGGGGCTCGAGATGGGTGGGATCCAGAGACAGTAGCCGGCCTCGCGCCCAGTTCTGCTGTCAGGGGTGTCTCCAGATCCATCGAACTGTCGGATCGGTCCCCGATTGTGATGGCAGTTCCCCAGATCCGATCCACGGGGCCCGCGACGCGCCGGGGGCTGGGACGGTCAGCCACTTCGCCGTCGACGGGATGTACTGTGCGACGTGTAGGCGATACCTGGAGACGGTCGCCAGGAAGGTAGAAGGGGTCATCGACGCGACTGCGAGCTACGCCACGGAAATGATGTGCGTTCGATACGACGAAGACCTGATCGAGCCACCGACCATCGCGGCGCGCCTGAGCGCCGTCAGAGACGGGGTGGCCCTCCCCCGGAATGGCGAGTCGGGTCGTCCGGGGCCGTCACTGGCCTTCGACCGCCGCCGGACCGTGTTCGCCGTCTTGCTGATGATGCCCGTGCTGGCGCTCTACGCCCTGTTCGTCCTCGCCTCGCGCACGCGGGCGCGCGTCCAAGAAAATCATCTGGGCGGTCGCCTACAACGCCGTCGCCGTCCCGCTGGCCGTCGGCGGGCTCGTAAACCCACTCGTCGCGGCGCTCCTGCTGGGGGCAAGTGGTCTGGTCGTCGGCAACTCTCGGCGCCCCCTCGGGTGAGACGGATTAGTAACTCAACTGGCTTGGATTACTAGGATGAGGCATGTGAGTGGCGGTTGATAGCAGCGAGATGAGTAACTCGCGAGCGGCTAGGCGCACGTAGTGACTGATGCGGACCGGGACGACGAGGTCGCCGCGTTCTCGGTGCCCGAGATGGACTGCCCCCTCCTGTGCGGGGAAAGTCGAGAACGGGTGTGCGGCTGTCCCGGGCGTCGCGCGACTATCGCCGTCGCTCAGCAAGCGAGTGACTGACCGCGCTGGCCTGGCGAATGGCCGTGGAAAAGGACGAAGGAGCCGGGGCGTTACCGCTCGTCCTCGCCGGATTCGTCGTCGCCCTCGTCCGCCGCATCGTCGCCGCCACTCACGCTCGGCGTCGCCGTGCCGCCGGTGGGGCCGACCGAGAAGACGAACTCGTGTTCGGCCTCGGTCTCGAAGCGGTTGAGGATGTCCCGGAGGGGCTGGGCGTAGCGCTGGAGGTCGTGGGCGCGCTCGCCGACCTCGTTCAGCTCTGCCGCCTGTTCCTCCGCGGCACCGGCGACGTTCTCGGATTCGGCCATCGTCTCCTCGCTGAGGTTGGCCGTCTCCTCCAGGTCGCCCGCGACCTGTCGGATCTCGTCGAGGGAGTCCGCGAAGTCGACCTCGGGGTGCTCCTGGGAGATGTCCTCGAAGCGTGACGCGATCGAGTCCATCGTCTCGGAGATGCGCTGGAGGCGCTCTTTCTGGTCGTAGGCGCCGTCCGAGATGTTCTGGATGGAGTCTGCGACCTGCTCGCTCGCCTCGCGGACCGTGCTGGCGCTCTGTTCGACCTCTGCGCCGGCCTCCTCGACCTCGTCGACGTAGCTCTTGAGCTGCCCGGTCGTCTTCTCCAGTTCCTCGATCATCTCGTTGAACTCGTCGGCGATGCGGTCCATGGACTCTTCCTCGCCGTCCTTGGACATGCGCTGGGTGAGGTCGCCGGCTGCGCACTGCTGCATCGTCTCGGAGTACTCCTCGGCCTTCTCCTGGAGGTAGTTGGCCATCTCCTCTGCCTCCGCACGGGCCACCTCGGCCTCCTTGCGGGAGCGCTCTGCTTCCTGGATCTGCTCCTTGAGGGAGTCGCGCATGTCTGCGAAGCCCTCGTAGAGCCGGCCGATGTTGTCGATCCGGTGCGTGTAGAGGGAGACGTCGAGGTTGCCCTCCTGCATCTCCTCGGTCTTGGCCGTCAGACGGTCGATGGCCCGCGAGGTGCTGAGGCCGAGTGCCGTCCCGACGATCCCGATGAGCAGAACCGCGGCGATGGTCGCGTACAGGCCGAAGGTCTGGACCGTCTGGACGAACCCGAAGACCTGTGCCCGCGGTGCGTGGGTCACGACGGTCCAGTCAGTCCCCTGAACGGGGGCGAACCCCACGGAGTAGGTCTCGTCGATGATGCCGCTGTTGCCGGGCATCTCGGTGATGACGCCGGCCGAGCGCTCGCCGTCTTCGCGAATGGCAGCGGCCTCCTCGAGGGGCTGTCGGGCCGTCTCGCTGAGCGAGTACGGCGAGAGCAGCGCGGAACTGCCCTCACCCGCGTCCGGGACCATGACGACGTCGTTGTCCGCGTTGACGACCCGGGTGAAGCCGCTCTCGAAGCGGTTCTCACTGTCCGAGGATCCCTCAAGCGAGGTCGAGAGGTCGAAGATCGACACCTCGAGTAACAGGAAGCGGTTCGAGTTGCCCGAAAGCCGACTTACGTACCCGACCACCCGCTGGGACCCCACGCGGTAGGTGTCCTTCACGAGGACTCGGTCGGCCGGCATGTCCGTCAGCTGGCCGGACTGCTCGTTGAGCCAGCCCCGGTCGACCTCGGCGGCGGGCGTTCCTGCCTGGATGTTCGTACTGCCCGCAATCCAGTAGTTTCCGCCGGTCGGTTCGACGATGTGCATCTCGTGGACGTCGGTCGGGAGCGGTCCCATCTCCTCCGTGAGCGTCACGCGCAACTGGCCCCGCTCGGCGTCTCGAAGGGTCTGCGTGCCCGAAACCAGCGACGCCGAGAGCCTGTTCCGCTCGTTCCACTCCTCGATGATGTCACTCTCCTGGAGTGCGACGCTCCTGAAGTCGTTCGCGACGTTGTCCTCCGTTTCGGCGGCGATCGCACCGGTGGCCACCCAGCCGAGGACGCCGACGAGGACGGCCATGACGACCAGGACGAGACCGAACTTGACTGCGTAGTTTCGCCGAATGACGTTCGGTGTGACGGTCGTGAGGACGCTGATGGCGGCGTTCGGCTCTTCACCCGACGCTGGCTCCTCGTCACTCATCCGTGGTCACCCCCGACGGTACTGTGCGACTCGGCCGGCCGACGCCGGCCGTGGACGTGATCTCTCTGGACCCATGCCTGCGACCCATAGCAAAGGTAAGCCTACCATTCTTTCATAAGTGTATGGGGTAAGTCGTCCACTGAGTTATCGGTCACCGGCCACGTCCCCAGGTGTTCGATCGGCGTCAACTTTCTTGGTCGCTGGCCGGCGATGTCTCCCATGCACAGTCGCAGGTCGACGGGCGGTGCGCAGTGATGACCCGCCCGAGTGCCAAGATCGTCTGTACGATCGGGCCCGCCTCGGACGACCGCGACACGATCGCGGCCCTCGCCGCGGCCGGCATGTCCGTGGCCCGGCTGAACGCGAGTCACGGGACGCCAGCGCACCGGGAGACCGTGATCGAGCGCCTCCAGGCGGTCGACGCGAACACCGACGAACCGCTCGCGACCATGCTGGACCTCGCGGGCCCCGAGGTGCGGACGGCGGCCACGGACGAGCCAGTCGCCCTCGAGACCGGGTCGACCGTCGAGTTCGTCGAGGGCGACGTGGCGACGCCCGAACGGGTCGGTCTGACCTGGTCGATCGACGTCGTCGAACCCGGGGACGTCGTGCTGATCGACGACGGCCGCATCGAGACGACGGTGACGGGTGTCTCCGGCGACGTGGTCGAGGCGACGGTCCAATCGGGCGGTGACCTGGCCGGCCGTGCCGGGGTCAACGTCCCCGGCGTCGACCTGGGGTTACCGATGGTGACGCCCGCCGACGAGGCCGATCTGGACGTCGCCGCGCGGGCCGGAGTCGACTTCGTGGCGGCGAGTTTCGTGCGGACGGGCGCCGACGTGCTCGCGGTCAGCGCGGAACTCGAGGCGCGTGGCGCCGACGTCCCGGTGGTCGCCAAGATCGAACGGGCGGACGCCGTGGAGAACCTCGGCGAGATCGTCGAGGCCGCCTACGGCGTCATGATCGCGCGCGGGGACCTCGGCGTCGAGTGTCCGCTCGAGGACGTGCCGATCGCCCAGAAGCGCATCATCCGCCACTGTCACCGCGCGGGCGTGCCCGTCATCACCGCCACGGAGATGCTCGACTCGATGATCCACGAGCGCCGCCCCACCCGCGCGGAGGCGTCGGACGTCGCCAACGCCGTCCTCGACGGGACCGACGCCGTGATGCTCTCGGGCGAGACGGCGATCGGGGACCACCCGGTCCGGGTCGTCGAGACGATGGCCCGGATCGTGGGCGACGTCGAGGACAGCGAGGAGTACGACGAGGCCAGGGAGCAGCGCGTCCCGCCGGTGGGGAACACCCGGACCGACGCGCTCGCCCGCGCGGCGCGCTACCTGGCCCGCGACGTGGGTGCGACGGCCGTCGTGGCCGCCAGCGAGTCGGGCTACACGGCGCGGAAGGCCGCGAAGTACCGACCCTCGATCCCGATCGTGGCCTCGACCCCGAACGACGACGTCCGCCGGCAACTGGCCCTGTCCTGGGGGATCACCCCCGTCCACGCCAGCTACGACGCGGAGCGGTCGGACGCCGTCATCCAGCGGGCCGTCCAGGCGGCCATCGAGACGGGCCGAGCGAAGAGCGGCGACACCGTCGTCGTCCTCACGGGAATGATGACCGAGTTCGAGGACCTCGACACGACGAACGTGCTGAAGGTCCACGTGGCCTCCGAGACGGTCGGCACCGGCCGCTCGATCGTGGCCGGCCACGTCACCGGCCCGCTCGTCCGGACCGACGACGGCGACCTGACCGACGCGCCCGACGGCGCCATCGTCGCCGTCCCGGCGTCGTTCGACGGCGAATTCGCTGGCGACCTCTCCCGGATCGGCGGTCTCGTCGACGCCCACGATGGCATGACCGGGTACGCCGCCATCGTCGCCCGGGAACTGGACGTGCCTGCCATCTGTGGGGCCACCCTCGATTCGGACGTGGCCGAGGGCGTCGACCTGACCCTGGACGCGGAGCGTGGGGTCCTCTACGCCGATCCGCTGGCCGAGACCGACCTGGACGACCCGTCCCCGTCCTAGTCCGCCAGGACCGCGCGGCCGCCAGCGGGCAGTATAAGTGACCGGCTCCCCCAGTCCCGCCCATCGAGATGGGGTATACGCCACACGTACTCGTCGTCGGTGGCGGCGCGACCGGGACCGGCGTCGCCCGGGACCTCGCGCTGCGGGGCCTGGAGGTCACGCTCGTCGAGCGGGGATCGCTCGCGAGCGGCACGTCGGGGTCGATGCACGCCCTGCTCCACAGCGGGGCGCGCTACGCCGTCGACGACGCCGAGACCGCGGCGCTCTGTGCCGAAGAAAATCGCGTCCTCCGTGAGACCGCCGACCACCTCGTGACCGACACCGGCGGCCTCTTCGCCAGTCTCCCCGCAGATCCAGCCGACTACGTCGAGCGCAAGCGAGCCGCCTGCGAGGAGGCCGGCATCCCGACGACCGAGCTGAGCGGCGCCGAGGCACGGGACCGCGAGCCGACGCTCGCCGACGACGTCGAACGCGCCATCGCCGTCCCGGACGCGGTCGTCGATCCCGCCGGCCTGTGCGTGGCAAACGCCCGCGCCGCGGTCCGCAACGGCGCCGCGGTTCGCACCGGCTGGCGGGTGGACGACGTGACCACCGACCGGGGGGCCGTCGACACCGTGACCCTCGTCGCGGGCGACGACACGGGTGACCGGTTCGCCTGGAGCGGGTCCGAGCAACTCGATCCTGACTACGTGGTGAACGCCACCGGCCCCTGGGCCGGTGCCGTCGCCGACATGGCCGGCCTCGACGTCCCGATCCGCCACACGCAGGGTGCCATGCTCGCCACGGACCGGGCCGGCCTCGACACGGTCGTCAATCGGTGCCGACCCCGTTCCGAGGGGGACATCGCCGTCCCCGTCGGCCCGACCAGCATCCTCGGGACCACCGATCGCGACGTGGACGGCCCGGACGCCGTCGACCGCACCCGAGCCGAAGTCGACGACCTGGTCGCGGAACTCTCGGCCCTGGTCCCGACCGTCGCCACCGCGACGCCCTACCGTGCGTTCTGGGGCGTTCGGGCCCTCCCGCCGGCGACCGCGGCCGCGTCGACCGACGTCTCGCGCTCGTACACCATCGTCGACCACGAGGCGCGCGACGACTGCTGGGGGATGACAACCGTGTTCGGCGGCAAGCTGACGATCCACCGCCACGTGGCCGAGCGCGTCGCCGACCAGGTCTGTGCCAAGTTCGGCATCGACCGCCCCTGCCAGACGGCGGAGACGCCTCTCCCCGACGGCCCCCTCGACGTCGAGAGCGCCGACGTGGCCGGCCGCGGGCTCGGAGCGCCGTCCGGCCCCGACCCGGTGCTGTGCGAGAGCGTCGGCGTCACGCGCCGTGCGGTCCGGTCGGTCCTCGACGACGAGGAACTCCCGCCCGAGGACGACCTTCGGCCCGTCGTCCAGCGGACGGGCGCGACGACGGGTGCCTGTCAGGGTGGGCGCTGCAGCCACCGGCTGGCCGCAGAGCTGTACCCCGCGGCGACTGCGACGACGGTCACCCGGGAACTGGCGGACCTCGCCGCGGAGCGCTGGGACGGTCTCCGGTTTGCCTGCTGGGGCGACGGTCTGGAGACCGCAGCCCGGACCTACGACTTCCACGTCCGGACGATGCACAGAGACGGCATCCGCCCGCCGACGGACGGCGGCGTCGACGTGTCCCCGTTCGACGCCGGCCCCGACGCCACGGAGGCCCACGATGGGTGACCCGGACGTCCTCGTCGTCGGCGGTGGCCTGGGCGCGTACGCGGCCGCTCTCGCTGCCGCGCGCCACGACCCCGACGCATCGGTCCACCTCGTCGCTAGCCCCGACTCCCCGTTCGACCGCGCCAGCGGGCTGATCGACGTCCTCGGCGTCGCCCCGGATGGGACGCAGCCCCTCGCCGACCCCTTCGCCACCCTCGGGGACCTCCCCGACGGGCACCCCTACCGCCGGCTGGGGACCGACGCGCTACGAGACGGTCTCGCGCTGTTCGACGACGCGACCGGGGGCGACTACGCCGGTGGCCACACGGACGTGAACGCGCTCGTCCCCACGGTGCTGGGCGCGCTGGCGCCGACCGCGCGCTACCCGGCCGCCGTCGCGCCGGGACTGGCCAGCCGCGAGGCCTCGACGCTCCTGGTCGGCTTCGAGGGCCTCCCGGACTTCCACGCGCCGACCGCGGCCGATCGACTGTCGGCCGCCGGCGTCCCGTTCGACGTCGAGGGAGTGACGACGACCGCTCCGGTGGGTGCTGACGACGAGTCCCCCGCGGTCGCGTTCGCGTCCGCACTCGACGAGGCGAGCGGCACGGACTCGGTGCGTGACGCCGTCGCGGACCGCGTCGCGTCCCTCCTGGACGATGAAACGCGCGTCGGCCTCCCGGCCGTCCTCGGCGTCGACCGCGTGGCCGAGGTGCACGCCGCCATCGCGGACGCCGTCGACGCGACAGTCTTCGAAGTGCCCCTCGGCCCGCCGAGCGTACTCGGCCGACGGCTCGAGGCCTCGCTCCGGTCTGCGCTCGACGCGGCGGGCGTCGATCGGTCGCTCGGAACCGTGGCCGACTACGAGGCGGCCGGCGGGCGCCTCGCGCGCGTGGAACTGTCCGCTGACGGTCCAGGGGCAGACCGGACGGCAGAGCCAGGGGCCGTTGTCCTCGCGACCGGCGGCCCCGCGGACGGCGGTATCGTGGCGGACAGGGACGCCGTTCGCGAACCGACGTTCGACTGCCACGTGCTGGTCCCCGACGCCGACGGGCCGCGGGCCCGGACCGAGCCGTTCGGCGACCACCCCTTCGCGCGGTACGGGGTCGACGTCGACGACGCCACCCGGCCCCTGGACGGGGACGGCGCACCCGTCTACGAGAACTGCTTCGCCGCCGGGTCGGTCGTCGGTGGCCACGACTTCGTGGGTGAGGGGTCTGTCGGCGGGGTCGCCCTGGCGACGGGCGTAGTCGCGGGTCGCGAGGCCGCGAGCAACCGCGAGTAGGCGGCTCCTACCGGCCAGTATCAGTATTCTTCCCGCCGCCGGTCGTTCGAATAAACGATGGTGTTAACAAGCGTCATGATCCGATGTACGAGTCGCAATGGACTCGACTGGCCTCACCCGACGTCGCGTGATCGGTTCTCTCGGCGCCGCCGGCCTCCTCGGACTCGCCGGCTGTGGCGGTGACGGGGGCGGTGACAGTGGGGACGGCGGGAGCGGCGGTGAGGGCGGAGACGACGGGAGCGGTGGCGACGGCGGTACGACGGCGGGTGGCGCCTCCGGAACGGTTCGCATCGGCTCGTTCAACCCCCACTCGGGAGCGCTGGCGTACTACGGCAACCACACGCTCTGGTCGATGTACGCCGGCCTCAAGTACAAGGGCGGCGACGCGACAGAGGTGCCGGGCCCGGACGCGGGGACGGGCAACTACACCGTCGAGGTCGGCGACGTCACCTACGAGATCGTCGTCGGCGACTCGGAGGGCAGTTCGAGCACGGCCCAGTCCCGGGCCGAGGAGTTCGTCAACGACTTCGACGTCGACCTGCTGCTGGGCGGGACCAGTTCGGCGGCCGCGCGGACGGTCGCCAACAACGTCGCCTCCCCCCAGGAGGTGCCCTACATGGTCGCGCCGGCGGCCGCCGTCTCGATCACGGGAGATTCCGACACCTGCGGCCCCAACATCTTCCGCGCGGCCGAGAACGTCGCGATGGACGCACTGAGTGGGGGCGACTACGTCGCCAACGAGACGGACATCGAGAGCGTCTGGATCTACTACGCGGACTACAGCTTCGGGCAGGACGTCAACAGCAACTACGCCCGCGTCCTCCAGGAGAACGGCGTCACCATCGACGGCCAGACGGCGCTCCCCCAGGGCTACAGCGAGGACTGGGAGGGCCAGCTCGACAAGGCGATGAACGCCGGCTCGGACGGCATCATCACCGGGTTCACGGTCGCGACCCTGCCCGCGCTGTTCAGCGTCTTCCTGAACAACACCGACAAGTACGACTACAGCGCCGTCGGCGGCCTGACGACCAACGCTGGCATGACGGCGCTGGGCTCGACCGTCCAGTCCGCCCTCGGGGACCTCACGCAGGAGAACATCGAGCAGGCGGGCCTCGGCCCCTTCACCAGCCGCTACCACTGGAATCAGTACGACAACGAGGTCAACAGCGCCTTCGTCGACTTCTACTCGAGCCAGTACGGCATCTACCCCGACCTCTTCAGCAGCGGGGGCTTCGTCTCGACGGCAGCCATCCACGAGGCCGTCCAGGCCGGCGGCTCGACCAGCGCGGACGACATCAGGTCGAACCTGCACGGCCTGACCGTCAGCGAGACGCCGAAGGGCCAGGACGCCTACACCTTCCAGGAGTACGACAACCAGGCGCGCTCACCGATGACCGTGGCCCCGCTGGTCCCAACGGGGGACGACGTCGCCGACAACTGGGGCGACGCCGCCGTTCAGCCCGGTGCACCGGTCCAGACCTACGGCAAGGACGAGACGACGCCCGCGGCCGACAGCGCGGCCATCGACTGCTCCCTCTGACATGCTCCGGACCGAGGGCCTCACCAAGCGGTTCGGCGGCATCACGGCCGTCGACAACGTGCACTTCGAACTCGCGGAGGACGAACTGTGTTCGCTGATCGGTCCGAACGGCGCCGGAAAGACGACCTTCTTCAACCTCCTCACTGGCTCGTTGTCCCCGACAGCCGGGCAGATCTACTTCGACGGCCAGGACGTGACCGACCTGACGCCCCAGGAGACGGCGTCACTCGGGATCCACCGCTCCTACCAGATCACGAACGTCTTTCCGAACTCCTCGGTCCGCGAGAACGTCCGTATCGCCGCCCAGGCCAGCGATCCCCGCTCGTCGTGGACCATGTGGCGAAACGCCTCGGCCTTCGACGAGCACGTCCAGGCGGCCGAGGACGTCCTGGCCCGCGTTGACCTCGCCGCCCGGGCCGACGAGTCGGCCAAGCACCTCAGCCACGGCGAGAAGCGCAAGCTGGAGGTGGCCATCGCGCTCGCCGGCGACCCGGACGTGTTGCTGCTCGACGAACCGAACGCCGGCGTCTCCAGCGAGAGCGTCGGCGACATCGTCGCCCTGATCGAGGACGTCGCCACCGACCACGCGGTGTTGCTCGTGGAGCACAACATGGACGTCGTCATGACCGTCAGCGACCGCATCGTCGTCCTCAACCAGGGCGCCGTCATCGCCGACGACGTCCCGGCGGCCGTCCGCGGCGACGAGCGCGTCCAGGAGGCCTACCTCGGCGGCTACGAGGGCGGCCAGACCGACGAGGCCGCAGAGGAGGGGGTCGCCTAGGGATGGTGGCCCCACCATGAGCCTGCTCGACGTGGACGACGTCCACACCTACTACGGCGAGAGTCACATCCTGGAGGGCGTCTCGCTCGCGGTCGAGCGCGACGAGGTCGTCGCGCTCATGGGACGCAACGGCGTCGGGAAGACGACGACCCTCCGGACGATCCTGCAGCTCACGCCCCCGCGATCAGGCCGGATCACCTACGACGGTGCGGACCTCGTCGGGAGGCCCACGCACGAGGTCGCGGACCTCGGCATCGGCTGGATCCCCGAGGACCGGCGGATCTTCAGCCACCTCACCGTCGACGAGAACGTCCGCGCGGCCATCCCGTCGGCGGACCGGCTGGCCGAGGGGCGCCGGATCGCCTTCGAGACCTTCCCGATCCTGGAGGAGCGGGCCGACCAGGAGGCCGGCACACTCTCTGGCGGCCAGCAGCAGATGCTCGCCATCGCCCGGGGTCTCGTGGGGGACAACGACATGCTGCTCGTCGACGAGCCGAGCGAGGGGCTGGCCCCACAGATCGTCGCCGACGTGGCGGACGCGCTGGCCGACGTGGCCGCCGACGTGCCGATGCTCCTCGTCGAACAGAACGTGCGCCTGGCACTCGACCTGGCGGATCGCTTCTACGTCCTGGACCAGGGCCAGGTCGTCGACCAGGGCGACACCAGCGAGGTCTCCGCCGACTCGCCGCGCCTCCGGGAGGTCCTGTCGGCGTGAGCCCAGGCGTCGCACTCCAGGTCGGCCCAGGCGTCCTCGTCCGGGTCCTGATCGAGGGACTCGGGACCGCGGGCCTGTTCGTCATGATCGCCAGCGGCCTCACCCTCATCTTCGGCCTGATGGGCGTCCTGAATTTCGCCCACGGTGCCCTGACGACCGTCGGTGCCTACGTAGGCGGCGGCCTGCTGGTCTACCTGGCGTCGGGTGGTGGCGGGCTGGGCAGTCTCGGCCTCTGGTTCGTGGCCCTCGGCGCGACGGGCGTGGTCCTCGCGGGCCTGGGGGCCGTCATCGAGGTGGGGCTCATCCGGAAGCTCTACGGGCGGGCACCGATCGAGCAGATTCTGTTGACCTTCGGCGTCGCGCTGGTCCTCCAGGAACTCCTCCTCATGTTGCTTGGCAACTGGCAGTCGGGGCTTCCCGATCCCACGTCCTCGTGGGGTCAGCCCATCGTCGAGGGGCCGTCGTTCATGGCCGCCGGGCGCTCGTTCGACGTCCTCGGCGTCTCGATTCGCGGATTCACGCCGATCAAGATCCTGCTGGGCGTCCTCGTCGTCGTCGGCGTCTGGGGCTTCCTGACGAAGACGCGGTACGGGCTGTACATCCGGGCCGGAACGGAGGACGCCGAGATGGCCCAGGCACTCGGCATCGACGTCCAGCGCGTGTTCACGGTCGTCTTCGCGGTCGGCATCGGCCTCGCCGGCATGGCGGGGATGTTCCTGATCTGGGAGCGCACGTACGACCTGACCTACCTCATGGGCGCCGAGGCCCTCCTGCCGGCGTTCATCATCGTCGTCGTCGGCGGCCTCGGGACGTTCAAGGGAACCGTCGTCGCCTCGGTCGTCGCGGGCATCTTCTTCGAGGCGGGCATCTTCCTCCAGACGAACGTCTTCCAGGGGCTGACCCAGCTCAACAACATCCTGATCTTCCTGTTGCTGGTCGTCGTGCTGATCGTCCGGCCGCAGGGCCTCTACGGGCAGGAGGAGGTGGGTGGCCATTAGCGCCGAGCCTGCGACGGCCACCGGGCGGGACCGCGACTCGACGGTCGCCTACGTTCGGGCCCTCCTGGCCGACCACGCCATCCACGTCGTCGTGATCGCCGTCTTCGCGCTCTATCCCTGGCTGTACGGTGCCCTCGTGGGCGAGGTGACGCCCTTCGACGACTACGGACTGCTCGCCGTCCTCCTCCCCAACTCCCGCGTCATGGCAGAGGTGATGTACCTGGCCCTGTTCGCCATCTCCTTCGACTTCATCAGCGGCTACACCGGCTACCTCTCGTTCGGCCACTCGATGTTCTTCGGCGCGGGGATGTTCCTGGTCCTGGCGGCGCGGATCGGAAGCCTGCCGCTCCTCGGGCCGGGGACCTCCTTCATGACGCTCGTCCTGCTCGCGATGGTCGTCACCTTCGTCCTGACCGTCCTCGTCGGGTCCGTCTCGTTCAAACTCACGGGAGTCTACTTCGCGATGATCACCCTCGGCTTCGCGGAGATCGCGAAGCTCCTGATGATCGAGCGGTTCGGCGCCGAGTCAGCGGTGACCCCACAGGCCAGCGACTACGCCCTGGGCGTCCCCTTCGTCCCCGACCTCCAGTTACCACTCGGGAGCGGGAGCGACGCCGTCGTCCGGTTCCTCGGCCGCTCCCTGTCGGCCACGGTGACCTCCTACTACCTGCTCGGCCTGGTCGCGCTGCTGTCGTACTTCGCCCTCCAGCGCATCATCCACTCGCCCTTCGGCCGCGTCATGGTCGCGATCCGGGAGAACGAGGCCAGAGCCGAGGCCATCGGTTACGACACCTACTGGTACAAGATGGCGGCCTTCGGCATCAGCGGTGCCGTCGCTGCCCTGGCCGGCGCGCTCGCCGCCGGGTTCCAGAACTCCGGCGACCCCACCATCCACTTCGACGTGATCGAGATGTCCGGCGACGCCCTGCTGGCCACGATCATCGGTGGCATGGGCACGCTCGCCGGGCCGCTCTACGGATTCCTGTTCCTCCGCGGCCTCGACGAGATCCTCGGCGGGACGATCAGCCTCGTGGGCTGGATCGAGAACACCGTTCCCGGGCTGGTCGAGACGGGTCTCGGCGTCGGCGTCACGATACAGGACCTGCTCAACAACTCCGTCCAGGGCTTTGCCGGCCTCTACGTCGGCATCGTCTTCATCCTCTTCATCCTGTACGTCCCGGGTGGCATGCTGGGCACGATCCGGGCCCGGGTGGGCGGCCCTCTCGCGAATCGGTTCCCCGCGTGGCTCCGCCAGCGGGGCCGCTCTCTGTCCGAGCTCCTGGGTCGCGATCGGTAACCCGGCTTTTGGCAAACCTAAACTCTCAAGGTGCTGTGGTGCCAGCCACCGTCAATGGCAGTAGCAGCGGCGGACTCGGCGGAATACGGGCTGGAGGACGTGAGCGTCGTGATGGGAACGTACAACGAGGAGGCGGCCATCGAGACGGTCCTCACCGACGTCGACGCCGTCACGGACGGCCAGGCAGAGGTCGTCTGCGTCGACGGCTCCGACGACCGGACCCCGGAGATAGCTGAGGCACACGGCGCCCGGGTCATCCGCCAGGAACCGCAGGGATACGGCGTCGCGGTCCGCGAGGCCGTCCTCGCGGCCGAGCGCCCGGTGGTCGTCACCACCGACTGCGACGACACCTATCCGATGGAGCGCATCCCGGACTTCCTCGACCGGATCAACGAGGGCTACGACGTGGTCAGTGGCGACCGGCTCTACTACGGTGCGGACGCGATGCCGGCACTGAACCGCCTCGGCAACCACGCGTTCGCCGCCCTCGCCAGCCTCCTGGCCGGCGAGCGCCTGCACGACACGACCACGGGGATGCGCGCGTACCGCCGCGCCCTCCTCCACAAGATCGAGTGGACCGAGAACACCGGCCTGTCGGCCGAACTCCTCCAGCGGCCGGTCATGCGCGACTACGACGTCTGCGAGGTCCCGATCGCCTACGGGGAACGCGCTGGCGAGACGAAACTCGACCCACTCAGCGGCGGCGCGGCCATCGCGAAGTCGATTCTGACGGTCGGTCTCGCGGAGCGCCTCCGCTGACGGGTCGGACTCATCACGTCACTCGTCGTCCCGGTCACCCAAGGTCCCCGGACCGCGCTGGTAGCTCTCCGTCCCGCCGGGGTGGCCCTGGGGGTTCTCGATGCCGACGAGCCGGCCGCCAGTGGGAGAGCTGTACAGCGCGAACAGGGCTTCGTTGACGAGGTAGTAACGCACCCGCTCGCGGTCAGCCCCAGTGGGGTCGGGCGTCGCGACGTCGACGGCGGTCCGTCGCAGCAGTCGGTCCTGCGTCCCCGGATCGAGGCCGGCGTACGGCGCGTCGTGCCAGGTCCGGGCCGACTCGTCGAGTACGTCGACTGCGTCGCGGATGCCGGCGACGACGTCGTCCCGGTCCGCGACCCGTCCCACGACGTACGTCTCGACGAACTCTGGAATGCCGTCGACCTCCGTCGGGTACACCACGCGAGCGACCGCCTGGAGGGTGGCCACGTCGTGCTCGCGCAGGGCTGTCTCCTCGCCCCGCTCGTCCCAGGTCAGCGTCGCGGCCGCAAAGCCGGTGATCCCGGCCGCTGCCAGGGCACCGAGCGCGTCGCGCCGAGTGAGGGTGCGGTCACTCATCGCTCCCACCGCCCGTCGCGAGGGCCGTCTCGACCCACACGTCCTGTCGGTGCGCGCCAGGGACGTAGGCCGCGCCGTCGCCGCAGTGCCGGGCGTCGCTGCAGACGGCGACCCTGGGCGTGACGGCCCTGACGGTTCCGTTCCCGCGGTCCACCGGGAGGTCCAGGCGGTATTCGAGGCTGTCGAGGGCGCCCGTGTCGACGAACACGTCGAGGTCGACCGTGTCTCGCTCGTCCAGGGGGACCGTCAGTGGCGACGACAGCGACGGCCCCGTCACCGTCGCGTGGTCGCCAGCGACGACGACCGCGAGGTCGACGGTGCCGCCGATGGGGGTTCCGGCTGCCGTGCTTCGGGTGGTGGCCGCGCCGTCCGCGGCGACCGTTAGCGACCGGGTCCGGTCGGGCACGCCGGCCGTGACGGTCACTCGAATCTCCTCCCCTGCCACGGCGTCGATCCGCTGCAGTCGCGGGGTGACTGCGTCGCCGCCGACCGGTAGCCACTCGCCCCGGTAGCTGTACCGGTAGGGCGTCCGCTCCGGGAACGCGGCGAGCACGTCGAAGACCCGCCGGTCCTGGGCGTAGACCACGTCGCCCCCGAAGTCCGGGTCGTTCCGGAGGTACTGGAATGGGTGGTTCAGCCAGTCGCCGTAGGCGGTCGGCAGGAAGACGAGGGCGTCGTCCAGGGACGCCCGCTCGACGGGCTCGTAGGCCTCCTCGTAGGCCGCGGTCACCTCTTGGTTCGGTTCGAGGGTGTCGCCGACGCCGGCCACGGCCGTCGCGCCCGCCAGCGACGCCGCGACCAGTCCGAGCGCGAGGGCGCCCGCTCGCACGCTACGGCGGTCGACCGACCGGAGGCGTGGGCCGATGGCGTCCCACCCGGCGACCAGCGCGTGGGCGGCGAAGGCGGCCGTCGGCACGACCAGTGCGACGTGGTAGTACGGGCCGAGGTGGCCCAACAGACCGAACCCCGGATCGTCCACGCTCCCGATGGCGTTGTACGTCCCCCAGAAGAACAGTTGGCCGACGGGGACGGTGACTGCCAGCCCCGCGAGCGCCAGTCGGCGGTCGAGGGCCGGACCGCGGCGACGGACGACGACCACCGCGCCGAGGAGGGCCGCCAGGACGCCGAGCGGCGCCGCGACGGACCACCGGAGGACGTACTGTGTGACGACGATCCGGGCGGTCTCGAGCGCGACGGCGGGCGTGTACTGCATCTCGTGGCCGAGGATGGCCCGGTGGCCGAACCCCAGGCCGTCCTGGGGCGCGAACGCCTCGTACGGGAAGACGAGCGGGGAGCCGGTCATCGCGGCGTTGTACGCGAGGGCGACGGCGACGCCGAGGAGTCCACCCGCGGCGGTGACTGTCTGGCGCTCGATGGCGGGCCGGCCGTCTCGCCCCATCCGCCAGAGGGCGTGTGCGACGAACGGTGTCGTGAACAGGACGGCGGTGTACGGTCGGGCGAAGAACGCGACGCCCGCGCCGAGGCCAGCGAGCGCGGCCCAGCGCCGGTCCCCCGTCCGGTCTGCGCGGAGGTAGGCCCAGGCGAACAGGAGGAGCCAGGCCAGCGTGGGAACGTACGGCAGGAACACGCTCGCCTGAACCAGGAACAGGGGCGTCGCCGCGAGCAGGACGGCGGCGACGACCCCCGTCCGGCGGTCGAAGGCCTCAGCGACGGTGGCGTACGTGAGGCCCACTGCGACGGCCGCGATCGCGCCGAGGGCGAGTCGGTACGCGCCGACGAGCCCACCGATGGCGAACGTCGCCGCCGTGACCGGCGCGTACTTCGGGTAGAGGTGGCGACCGGCGTCGATGAAGAACCATGGTCGAAAGACCCCCTCGACGGGGGGCGTCAGCGTCAGCCGCCCGTCGAGCAGCATCGCAGCCTGCTGGAGGTAGACGCCCTCGTCGTGGTTGAGCGAGTGGTACGGAAAGACCTCGTGGGCGAGACCGAACACCAGGAGGCCGGTCAGGCCAGCGACCGCGAGGGCGGCCGTCAGGGATGGGACGCGGATGGTGACCGCGACCAGCCGCCGAACGCCCTCCGCTGGCGAGCGGGCCATGTCAGGCGGCGGGGTACCAGGCCAGTGGGTGGTCCGCGACGATCTCGACCCGGACGGGCTGGTCGTGTTCGAAGGTCTCGACGTGGTTGTGGAGACACCGGACGACCTCGCCACTGTCCAGCGCCACGCGGTAGACGAAGGCCGGGCCGGTGTACTGTCGGTGGACGACGCGGCCGTTCGCGTCGCCGTCCGTCGCCGGTCTGGCCTCGAGGTCGTCGGGGCGGACGAGGACGTCGATCTGGGCGCCGTCGTACGCCTCGACCGGGCCGTTGAGCTGGTCGGTCGAGAGCGTCCCGAGGGACGTCTCCACGACGTCGCCACGGACGCGGCCGGGGAGGAAACTCGCCCGCCCGAGGAAGCTCGCGACGAAGCGGGATTCGGGGTTCTCGAAGACGACCTCGGGCTTGCCGACCTGCTCGATGCGCCCGTCGTTCATGATGGCGACGCGATCCGAGATGGAGAGGGCCTCCTCCTGGTCGTGGGTGACCGAGACCGTGGTCACGCCGGCGGCCTTGAGGATCCGCCGGACCTCCTCGCGCATCTCCACGCGCAGGCGGACGTCCAGGTTCGAGAAGGGCTCGTCGAGCAGGAGGACGTCCGGTTCGGGGGCGAGCGAGCGGGCGAGGGCGACCCGCTGGCGCTGGCCGCCGGAGAGCTGTTCGGGCATCTTCTCGCGGTGGGCGCCGAGGCCGACGAGGTCGAGGAGTTCGTCGACGCGAGCGTCTCGCTCGGCCGCGTCCCACTCCCGGAGTCCGAAGGCGACGTTCTCCGCGACGGTGAGGTGGGGAAACAGCGCGAAGCTCTGGAAGACGAGCCCCACGTCACGGTCCTCGGCCGGGACCGCCGTCGCGCCGTCTGCAACCACGTCGCCAGCGATGGAGATGGTGCCCGTCGTCGGGTGGTCGAGTCCCTCGATGAGTCGGAGGGTGGTCGTCTTGCCACAGCCCGAGGGGCCGAGCAGCGTGAGCAGTTCGCCCTCGCGGACGGACAGCGAGAGCGAGTCGACGGCGGTCTCGTCCCCGAACCGGCGGGTCACGCCGTCGAGACGAAGGATCTCCTGGGCTTCGGCGTCCTCGGCTCTGTCGCTCGTACGGTCCGTCACCGGCTCCACCAGTGGGGTATTCTCGTTACGAGCCATTGTTTCGTTCCCTGCCGAGGATCACGAGCATCGAACAGCCAGAGACGGCGACGAGGATCAGCGCCGGCACGGCCGCTTGCCCGTAGTAGCCTGCTTCCTGTACTTGCCAGATGTAGGTAACGAAGGTTTCGAATCCGAACGGCCGGAGCATCAGCGTCGCGGGCAGCTCCTTCATCGTCGTCAGGAAGACCAGCGCACCCCCGGCCGCGACGCCGGGGAGGATCTGCGGGAGCGTGACCCGGAAGAACGACCGCAGCCGGGAGTCGCCCATCGACCGCGCCGCTTCGACGTGCTCGGGGTCGACCTGGAGCAGCGAGGACTCCATCGTCCCGACGGCCTGCGGAACGAAGCGGACGACGTAGGCGAACACGAGGATGAGGACCGTGCCGTAGAGGACGTGGACGTACTTCAGGCCGAGGAAGACGAGCGACAGGCCCAGCACGACCCCCGGCATCGCGTACCCGATGTAGCTGGCGCGCTCGGGCAGGGAGCCCAGCCTGGAGTCCGACCGGGCGGCGAGGTAGGCGATGGGGAGCCCGACGAGAATCGCTGCGACTGCGGCGGCACCGGCGACGAAGACGGAGTTCCACGCGTACCCCATCTCGAAGGCCATCCCGCCGGACGCGTAGCCGGGGGATGGTCGGAACAGCCACATCGCGAGAATGCCGATGGGGACGACGAGGCCGAGCACGACCACGGTGGCACAGAACCCGAGGCTCGGCCAGCGCCAGGCCCCCAGCGAGATGCGACCCGGTCGACGGCTACCCGAACTCACGTGGGCCCCCTCGCGGCTCGCGTTGATGCGCGACTCCCAGGCGAGGATACCCAGCGTCAGGACGAGCAGGAGAATCGACAGGAGGGCCGCGTAGTCGACGTTGTTGGCGATCTCGAACTCGACGTAGATCATGCTCGTGAAGACGTCGTACCGCATGATCCGTGGCGTCCCGAAGTCCGAGAGGGTGTAGAGGGCCACGAGCAGGGAGCCGGCGGCGATGCCCGGTTTGATCTGGGGGAGGGTGACACGCCGGAAGGCCGCCCATCGGTCGTGACCGAGGGTCTGGGCCGCCTCGACGACGGTGCCGTCGTGGGAGAGCAGCGAGGCGCGCGTCGTCAGGAACACGTACGGGTACGAAAACAGGGTGAGGACGACGACGGTCCCGGTCAGGCCGTAGATGGGGGGCAGCCGTTGGATGCCCAGTGGCGCGAGGACGCCCTGGAGGACGCCGCGCGGACCGAAGGCGGACACCGCGGCGAAGGCCCCGACGTAGCTTGGGATCACGAGAGGCAGGGAGACGGCGATGGTCCAGAACCGGCGGAAGGGGAGGTCGGTCTGGACGGTCAGGACGGCCAACGGCACGCCGACGAGCAGTGACCCGGCGGTGACGCCCGCAGTCAGGACGAGCGAATTGACGACGATCTGCAGCGTGTCGGCGTCGAGCAGCAGGTCGGCGGCGCGAGCGAGGTCGACCTCGGCGGCGCTGGCGAGGACCCAGAGGACCGGCGAGAGGAGGAGCAGTGCCAGGAGGACGGCGACGACCGTGACGGCGCCCGGCAGCGCGTCTCTGACGCCGTTCGAGTGGTCAGTGAGTCGGTCGAAGTCCTCTGGCGTGGCCATGTGGTGGGTCTAGAGTACGTTCGTCTCCCGAAGCAACTCGATCGTCGGCTCGACGTCGGAGAGCTCCGCGAGGTCGACGTCCGGTGGGTTCAGTTCGTCGATGGACGGAAGGCCACCGACGGGCTCGACGCCGGAGATGGTCGGGTAGGCGAAGGTCCGCGTCGCGAAGAACTCCTGGGCTTCGGCGGAGACCAGGTGCCGGAGGAAGTTCTCCGCCAGTTCCGGATCGTCCGTTCCGTCGATGATCTCCGCGCCTGAAACGTTGATGAGCGCCCCCGCGTCACCGCTGGTGAAGGCCAGTTCGAGCGGCGCGTCGGGGCGCTGGTCGCGAACGCGGAGCGAGTAGTAGTGGTTCGCCAGCCCCGCGGTGATCTCGCCACTCGCGACGGAGTCGGAGACGACGAACTCGTTACCGAACTCGGTGACGCCGGCGTCGAGCATGGCTTCGAGCCAGGCTCGGGTCGCGTCGCGTCCCCGGAGCAGGCGCATCGCCGTGACGAACGACTGGAAGGCGCTGTAAGTGGGCGCCCAGCCGAAGGAGTCCTGGAAGGCGGCCACCTCAGGGAAGTCCTGGACCGTGTCCGGGACGTCCTCGGCGCTGATCTGGTTCGTGTTGAACGGGACCGCGCGGGCCCGGCCAGCGAACCCGATCCACTGGTCGGTCCGGAGGCTCTCGGTGACCGGCGAGAGCACGTCGTCGGAGAGCGTTCGCGCTGCTCCCGCGTTCGCGACGGACCCCAGTGCCCCGGCGTCGACGGCGATGAAGACGTCGGCGGGGCTGGTCCCGGCCTCGGTCTCCTCGACGATGCGGTTCGCCAGGCCACCGGACGACTCCTGGGTGTGCTCGGCCTCGAAGTTCGGGTAGTACTGCGTCAGGAGGTCGATCAACTGGATGTAGAGGCCAGCCTCGCCGAAGCTCAGGTAGAAGTTGAGTTGCCCCTCCAGGTCGGGAAGGTCCGTGATCGAGGTCCCACCGGGCTGACCGCGGGATTCTACCATCGGTCCGGAGCCCCGGAAGTCGGCGATGGTCAGTTCCCCGTCCAGCCCAGCGTCGCCATCACCGCCGCCCCCGCCACCGAAGAGCGCCGAACAGCCCGCGAGCGATCCGGTCGCCGCCAGTCCCGTGGCGGCGAGAAACCCCCGCCGTCCGACAGCCCGCCCGCCCGCACCCTGGTCGTTCCGCCCGACACCGTCACCCGCCGTGTGATCCATTGTCATGATTTAGGGCCACCTAAAGTTTATGTCTTTCTAGTCGTCTCCAGCCGTGGGAACGGCCGCGTGGGCCGCTTCGGCGTCCTCGATCGCCGCGAGGCAGTCCAGCCAGTCGTGCATGTGCTCGCCGACGTAGTGGATGAATTCGCCGTTCTCGTAGTCGGACACGTCGGCAGCTTCGAGAGCTGACGCCATCGCCGCGAAGACTTCGGCGTACGTGTCCGCGTCGCCGCCCACGTCGTCGATCAGCTCCCAGAGGTGCTCGTTGCACTCCAGGCCGTGGACCTCGTTGGTCAGGTCGGAGAACGTCGACCGCTTGGCTTTGTTGTGTTCGCAGAGCGGGCGGCCGTTGTAGATCTGCGTCCCGAGCACGTCGCAGGCTCGCTTGAGGAAGACGCCGCTCCAGATGTCGTCGAAGCGCCCGACGTCCCACGGATTGTCGTCCATCGGCAGCTGGTAGAACGCGGGGATCACCTCGCGCCGGAAGGCCAGGTTCATCGAGCAGACGGTGAGGTAGTTGCCAGGTGCGGCGACGAAGTCCGCCTCGAAGTCATCGCGGCTGGTCCTGGTCTGGGCCTGCCCGTCGAGGTCGCCGTCCATCAGGATGCGGACGGCGTCGAGGTCGGGAACGTTCGTCCAGAGCCCCTGCGAGGCGACCACGTCGTCGACGCGTGCGGTGGTCGTCTCGACGGTCTCGTCCATCGCGCTGTAAGGGTACCCACGTGGGTACAGCCCGTGCTCGTCGGCGTTCTCGTAGAGGACGTTGACCCACTGCTCGTCGGACTCGACGCTCGTCACCTCCCCGTCGAAGGCGAGGTTGTGCAGGTGTCGGCCGAAGAAGTCGTCCTCGTCGTGGGGGAGGGTGTCGTCGTCGATGAAGACGCCGTACTCTGCGTCGTGGGCCCACAGATAGAGGAGGGCGAAGCTGGTCTGGGCGTGGCTGGCCTCTGGGATCAGGTGCCCGTAGTCGCCGACGCCCTGGCGCTCCAGCCAGGCCTCCCGGCGCGTCTCGTCGAAGACCTCGCCGGTCACGCCGAGGTCCGCCAGCATCGTCTCCATGCCGTCCACGTCACAGAAGTCCTCGGTCACGAGGACCCAGTGGAGTCTGTCCAGGTCGAAGCCGTGCGTGCGGGCGTTGTCCACGTAAGCCCGCACGCACTCCCAGTCCCGAACGGTCGGAACGATGGCGCAAACGTCGCCGTGCATGTACGCTCACGTCTTTAGGGTGGCCTAAAGTGACTTCCGCTTTAGGTCCGCCGAAATGGGCGCTGCGCGTCGTGGGCACTCACCGCAAGGACCACGGACCTCGGGGGCGAGGTGGGTGGCATGGACGTCGCACTCATCGGCGCGTCGATGACGCAGTTCGGCCAGCGCGAGGGCTGGATCCGGGACCTCCTCGTCGAAGCCGGCAGTGCCTGTCTCGACGACGCTGGCGTCGACGGGGCCACCGTCGACCACTGTTACGTCTCGAACATGGCGAGTGGCGAGTTCGAGGGACAGACGGGTATCATGAACGCCCTGGCCCACGACCTGGGGCTGGTGCCGGCCTACGCCGAGCGGGTGGATCAGACCTCTGCGTCGGGTGGCGCGGGCATCTACGAGGCCTGGCAGTCGGTCGCGAGCGGCGCGAGCGAAATGACGCTGCTCGTCGGCGGCGAGAAGATGACCCACCGGACCACCGCCGAGTCCACGGACGTCATCGCCTCCATCACCCACCCGGTGGAGTACAAGCACGGGGTCACGCTGCCCTCGTTCGCCGGCCTGACGGCCCGCGCCTACCTGGAGCGCCACGACGCCCCCCGGGAGAGCCTCGCCCACGTGGCCGTCAAGAACCACGCCAACGGCGCCCTGAACCCCAAGGCCCAGTTCCGGACGGAGGTGGACCTGGAGACCGTCCTCGAGAGCCCCATCGTCGCGGACCCCCTCAGACTCTACGACTTCTGTCCCGTCACCGACGGGAGCGCGGCGCTGCTCTTTTGCCCCGCGTCGGTGGCCGACGACTACGCCGACGAGTACGTCGTCGTCTCGGGCGTCGCGGGCGCGACCGACACGCACGTCGTCCACGAGCGAGACGACCCGACGGTGATGGGGGGCGTCGTCGAGAGCGGCGAGGCGGCCTTCGAGATGGCGGACCTGCGGCCCGCGGACGTCGACGTCGCAGAACTCCACGACATGTTCACCATCCTCGAGTGCCTGCAACTGGAGGGTCTGGGCTTTGCCGACCCCGGCACGGCCTGGAAGCTGGCGATGGACGGGGTGACCGCCCGCGACGGCGACTTGCCGGTCAACACGTCCGGCGGGCTGAAGTCCAAGGGGCACCCGCTCGGGGCGTCGGGCGTCGCCCAGGCCGTCGAACTCTACGAACAGCTCCTCGGCGAGGCTGGGGACCGACAGGTCGACGCCGAGACGGGCCTGGCCTGCAACGTGGGTGGCTTCGGGAACTGCGTGATTACGACGCTCCTGGAGGTGGCGGCGTGACCGACGAACCCGGACTCCGCGCCAGCGAGTGCGCGAGCGGCCACCTCGCGTTCCCCCGCCACCCCGTGTGCCGGGAGTGTGGGGCGGCGACCGTCGGATCGGTCGACCTCTCCGACGAGACGGCCGAGGTCGTGACGTGGACGACCAGTACCGCGACACCACCCGGCGTTCGGGAACCGAACACGCTCGCCATCGTCGAGTTCGACGTGGCCGGCGAGACCGTCCGCGCCATCGGCGGGACGACTACCGAGGACGTCGCGATCGGAGACGTCGTCGAGCCGGTCTACGTGGCGGAGTTGCGCGACCCCGACGCCGGCATCCGGGAACCGGCCAGTCAGGAGTGGGACGGCTACCGCTATCGTCCGGTCGACGACGAGTGAACGGCGGCGACCTCAGTCCGCCACGCGCACCTCTGCCTCCGGTTCCTGCCCCGCGTTCCCCGCGAGTCGGTCGAGGCCGTCCTCGACCGTGACTGTCTCGTCGCCGTCCTCGTGGGGATAGACGGCGGCGAGGTCACCGTCGACCCGGACCGCCATGGCGATGGCCGGAACCACGAGCCAGTCCGTGTAGTCCTCGGCGGCCGGGCTGTAACACTCCCGGGTCGCGAAGAACGGCTGGAGCCGCACGCCTTCGTCTCGCGCCCAGGCGGTCCACGCGAGGTAGACGTTGCGCACCCCCGCGTCGCAGTCGTCGACGGGGACCCGTTTGGGCCAGGACCGCCGGTCGACCGCGTCCACGGTTTCGTCGGCGAGTGTGCGTAGCTGGGCCGTGACTGCGTCCGCTCGCCGGCGAGACGGACCCGGGAGGTCCGACCGGGTGTAGAGCGTCACTGCGACGTCCCCCTCGTGTGCGCTCCCTTCCATGATCCCTCGTCACAACAGAGGCGGTTCGGGACAGGTAAACGTTTTTGTCAGCTAACAGATGCGGGCGCGCGGCGACGCTACCCGGGAGCGTCGTGCGTGGGGCCGCGGCGGTCAGGTCGGCCCCGTCCCGTCGTCACTCCCGCCGTCCTCGTCCAGGTCGTCGATCTCCTCTCGGAGGGACGCGAGTTCGGCATCCACGTCCACGTCGACCGATTCGCGGGTGCGACTCATCGCGGCGACTCCCGCGTCCTCCCGGTCTCGTTCGGCCGCCAGTTCGGCATCGACCTCGTCGCGAAGGCGGCGGGCCTCGTCGAGGAGCGCCGCGGCCTCGTCGCTGCCGGGTCGGCCCTCGAGAGCGACCTGGAGTTCGGCGAGCGCCTCGTCGAGGCCACGGAGCGTCTCGCGCCCGAGGGTCTGTGCGCGGTCGCGAATCGCCGCAGCGCCGTCGCGGCCCGCCGGCTCGTCCGTCCGCAGCCGAATCGCCCGCTGGACGACCCGGAGCATCCGGACGTGCGTCTCCAGGGCGACGATCGTCGCCGGGATGGCCACCTCGCTCGTCAGGCGCAGGACGTCCTGCGGGGTCGGGAGGCCGAGTCGACGCCGGCCACCCGGCTGGAGTTCCGACTGCAGGTCCTCCAGCGTCCGGATCAACGACGTGAGGTCGCGTGCGAGGTCGGTGTTCGGCCTGCCTTGGCTCATACAACCGCTTGGCCGTCCGGCGGGATAAAACGTGGCAGGGGCACCCACGCCGGACGCCCGGTCTCCCTCGCTCCGGCGTCCTGGGCGATCCACAACCCTTATCGTTTTAGGCCCGCCTAACTCCAGCCGATGACCGACGCCGACGCGACGTCGCGGGCGGGACGGTCGACGCCCGACCAGGTAGCTGACCAGGCCACGGACGCAGTTGTCAGCGCGCACACGAGCGCGCCCGGCCGAACTGTCCTGACCCAGACCGACAACGTCGACGCCTGGATCGCGAGCGACCTGACCGTCGACTGTTCCCGGTAGCCCGGACGCGGCCCCACGTATAAGGCGGCGAGGCGTGTCTGGCCACACGATGGCGGCCATCGAGGTGAACGGCCTCACGAAGAGCTACGGTGAGACCGTCGCCAACGACGACCTCACGTTCTCGATCGAGCGCGGCGAGATCTTCGGGTACCTCGGCCCAAACGGAGCGGGAAAGTCCACGACGATTCGCCAGCTTCTGGGATTCCAGTCACCGACGGAGGGAACCGCGACAGTCCTCGGTGCCGACGTCCGCGACCAGCGGGCGCTGCGATCGGTGAAGTCTCGCATCGGCTACCTCCCCGGCGAACCCGCGTTCACTGAGTCGGTCACCGGGCAGGAGTTTCTGGACTACCAGGCCGCCCTCAAGGGCGACTCCCGCCGCGAGGAACTCCTCGAGCTGTTCACGCCGCCGCTGGACCGGAAGATCCGGGAGTACTCCACGGGCAACAAGCAGATGCTCGGCATCGTCCAGGCGTTCATGCACGATCCCGACCTGCTGGTCATGGACGAGCCGACCTCCGGGCTGGACCCGCTCAAGCAGGAGGCGTTCAACGCCTTCCTCCGCGAGGAGCGCGAGCGCGGCAAGACCGTCTTCTTCTCCTCGCACATCCTGGGCGAGGTGCGCCGGGTCTGTGACCGCGTCGGGATCATCCGCGACGGCCGCCTCGTGACCGTCGAGACGGTGGACGACCTGCTGGCGCGCGGCGGCAAGCGCGTCCGCGTCCACACCGCCGAGCCGCTCTCCCGTGCCGAACTCGCGCGGGACGGCGTCGTCGACTTCGAGTCCGAGGGGCGCGTCGCCCAGTTCACGTTCACTGGGGACTTCAACCGCCTGTTCGAGGAACTCTCCGGTCACCGGATCGTCGACGTGGAGATCGACGAACCGCCCATCGAGGAGGTCTTCATGCACTTCTACGGGGGCGAGGACGGTGCTTGAGACGACGCGGTTCGAGGGGCGCCAGCGCGTCCGGGGATCGCTCGCCCTCGCGCTCCTGCTCGGCGTCTTCTCGCTGCTCATCATCTACATCTTCCCGTCGATCGCGGAGTCGGCCGCCGACATCGACGCCATGATCGACGCGCTCCCGGAGTCCTTCAGGGAGGGCTTCGGCGCGGAGACGTACACCACGATCGAGGGGTTCGTCGCCGCAGAACTCTACCAGTTCATCTGGGTCCTCCTGCTCGGCCTCTACATGGCCTACACCGCCGGCGGGACCCTGGCCGACGACGTCGACTCCGGTCGGGTCTACCTCGTCCTCGCGACGCCGATCGCCCGCACGCAGCTCGTCCTGGAGAAGTTCCTCGCGCTATTCGTCCCGATCGTCGTCCTCACGCTGCTCGTGCCGCTGTTCGTCTTCGGGGGGACCCTCGCCATCGACTACCCCCTGGATCCCGTCTACCTGATCGCGGTCCACGTCCTGTCGATTCCCTACCTCCTGGTCTGTGCCGGCATCGGACTCGTCCTGTCTGTTGTCTTCGACCGCGGCGACGTCGCCCAGCGCGGTGGGATCGCGGTGGTGTTCCTGCTCTTCTTGCTGGACTCCGTGACGGCCGGCACCGACGTCGAGTGGCTCGGCGCCGTCAGTCCCACGCGGTACATCGACCCGACTGAGATCCTCCTCCACGAGTCACTCGAACTCGGCGACGCCGTCCTGCTCCTCGGCGTCGCCCTGGCCCTGGTCTTGCTCAGCGTGGTCTCCTTCGAGGACCGGGACGTCTGACGACCGTTCCCGCTGCCCGGGACGGACCCAAACGACCTAATACTCTGATAGGTTATCGGTCGGTAGAGACAGTTCGAATGAGGTGGGCACACGTCGTCGGTCTCCTGTTGGTGGTCTCCGTCGTCGCCGTTCCGGTCACCGCCCAGCAGCGGGTCATCGGGTCGCCAGAGGTCTCGGTGTTCAGCCCCGACAACGAACTGCGACCCGGCGAGGAGACCACGCTGCCGGTCTACGTGTCGAACGTGGGGACGGTTCGGCAGGCCGGCCCCGCGGACTACGTCGACCGCGTGACGACTGCCCGCGGCCTCACGTTCGAGGTCCGCGACGGGAACGTCCCCGTCGAGGTCACCACCGGCCGCTACCCCGTCGGCTCGGTGCCGGAGGGGACCCAGGGGCCCTACGAGGTGTCGGTCACGGTGGCCGAGGGCGCCGACCCGGGGACGTACCAGGTGCCCGTCGACGTGCGGTACAGCTACACGTCGCAGGTCGAGTACGGCTCCGACCCCCCCGAGTACCGGACGAACGATCGGTCCGTCACCCGGTATCTCACCGTCGAGGTCACAGCCGGTTCGCGCTTCGAGATCGTCGAGTCGGCGTCGTCGAACCGGATCGGTGGTCGCGGAAACGTCACGCTCACGATCCAGAACGTGGGCAGCGAACCCGCACGCGACGCCAGCGTCCAGCTCTCCACCGAGAGCGACGAGGTGGCGATGGGCACGGCGTCCGCGAGTTCGCGGGCCTTCGCCGGCGAGTGGCGCCCCGGCACCAATCAGACGTTCACCTTCGCGACGCGCGTCTCGAACGACGCGGTGCAACGGGAGTACCCGCTCATCGCCCAGATCACGTACGACGACGTCGACGGCATCCAGCGCACCTCCCGAGACCTGAGAACCGGCTTCGTGCCCCGTCCCGAGCAGACCTTCGCCGTCGAGGGTCTCGACGCGTCCCTCCACGTGGGCGAGCAGGGCTCGGTAGCGGGTACCGTCCGCAACACCGGCCCGTCGGCCGTCGAGAACGCGGTCCTCACGCTCGGCGGGTCGAGCCCCACCCTCCGTCCCGTCGACGGGGAGGTCGCACTCGGGCGGCTGGCGCCCGACGAAACGGCCGACTTCGAGGTCGACGTGGTCGTCGAGGATGGCGCGAGCGCCGGCCCCCGGCAGTTGAACCTGACGGTGCGGTCACGGGACACGAGCGGGAATCTCCAGGTCAGCGAACCCATGGAACCCGTCGTGACGGTGGGGCCGGAGCGCGACTGGCTGGCCGTCACGCCGCGAGAGACGACCTTCGAGATCGACACGGACAACCGGCTGACAGTCTCGCTCCAGAACGTCCAGGACGTGCCGCTGCGCGAGGTTCAGGTGCGCCTGGAGGTGACCGATCCCTTCTCCAGCGAGTCGAGCACGGCCTACGTGGACCGACTCGGACCCGGGGAACGGACCACGGTTGCGCTCGGCGTGACCGTCTCCGACGACGCGGTCGCCACCAACGCCTCCGTCGCCCTCAACGCCACGGCGGAACGGCCCGACGGGACCGTCGTGGACGCGGGGCGGTACGTGGTGCCCGTCAGCGTTGTCGAGGGGTCCGGCCCCGGGAACACGACCCTGTTCGTGGGTGGCGTGGTCGTCGTCGCGGTGATCTTCGCGGCCGGGTTGTGGTGGTTGCGGCACTGACGCGGTGTCGTACGGGCGCCCGCACCGGTCGCGTCGCGGTCGTCACTCGTGGTGGACGGCGTCGTCGACGACGAGCGTGTCGTGTTCGAGGTAGTGTTCGACGTGGTGGGCGTCCTCCTCGACCTCGACGAGGATTTCGCGGAGGAGTTCCGCGGTGGCGTGGTCGCCGAGGTTCGCGGTCAGGTCGACGTGGTCGCGCAGGGACTCGATGATCTCTCCGTAGACCTCGAGGTCGTTCCGGAGCGAGGTCCGGATGTCGTAGACGTCCGAGTCCTCCATCTCGACCGGCGCGTACTCCTCCATCTGGGCCATGCCGGCGATGGGCGTCCCACCGAGGGCCTGCGCCCGCTCGGCGATGACGTCCGCCGCCTCCTCTGCGTGGTCCGCGGCGTCACCGAGGAATTCGTGGATCGGGAGGAACTCCGCACCCTCGACGTTCCAGTGGTGCTTCTTGAGCTGGTGGTACAGCACGTACGTCGCCGCGAGGTCGGTGTTCAGCGCGTCGACGATCTGCTCTGCCCTGTCCACGTCGATACGGAGGGCGTTCTCCGCGACGGTGCCGAACTCCTGGAGGACTTCCTTCTGGGTGCTCATGCACGCTCACCTTCTCGCGCAACACCCATAAACGCTTCCATCTAAGAAAAATAATTTTGGGATACAAAAAGTGATGGTGCCTATTCGCCACGACCTGACAGACGGTTGTCACGGCCTGGTGAGGACCATCGGTGCGCCAGCGTCGAGCCGGTCGGTGCCATCGACGTGTGATCGGGCCTGGCGTGCGTGGACGGCCCGCAGTGCCTCGTCCGCGGCCCCGTCGAGGTCGAGACTGTCGGCGAACTCGTCCCAGACGGACGAGCGGAGGGCCAGGACGTAGACCGCGTCGGTCCGGTGGACCAGTGGATCCTCGTGGAACTGGCTGCGCCACTCGTAGACGATGTCCTCGACTCCGGGCAGGTCTCGGACTCCCTCCTGGTGGCGGGCCACGAGCGTACGGAGCGCCGCGGGGTCGAGGCCGTGGTCCGTCGCGACGCGCTCGATCGTCTCATCGTCGAAGCCTGCGAGTGGCGGTCGGTCGCTCATGGTCCTCCTGGGAGCGGCGCGCAGGAAAACCCCGTCACCGACCGGCATTCGACGGGCCTTTGGCCTCTCGTGGGTCACCCACCGGCATGCACGAGCGGGCAGCGGAGTTCGCCGCGCGCGCAGCCGACGAGCACGGGCTCACCGTCGACGTCCACGAGTTTCCCGAAGGAACGAAGACGGCCGCCGACGCGGCAGACGCCATCGGCTGTGACGTGGCCCAGATCGCCAGTTCGATCGCGATGGACGCCGACGGGCTGGTCGTCGTCGTGACCAGCGGCGCCAACCGCGTCGACGAGGACGCGCTCGCGGACCTCCGCGGGATGGATCCCGACGACGTCGCGATGGCAAACCCCGAGGAGGTCAGGGCCACGCTCGGGTGGGCCATCGGGGGTGTGCCGCCCTTCTGTCACGACGCGGCCGTGCCGGTCTACCTCGACGAGACCCTCACCGCGTTCGACACCGTCTGGGCTGCCGCGGGCACGCCCGAGGCCGTCTTTCCCATCGATCCGGAGCAGGTGACGGCGCTTGCCGACGCCACGGTCGTCGACGTCGCCGAGTGAGGCCCCGCTGGCACCGCACATACAAGGCGGGGGCCGGCGAAGCCCCAGGCGCACGATGGGTGATCTCGCGCGGCTGTTCGCACCGGAGACGGTGGCGGTGATCGGCGCCTCCGAAGAGTCCGGCTCGGTGGGGAGAGCGGTCACCGAGAACCTCCTCGCCACGTTCGACGGAGAGGTGTTCGCGATCAATCCCGGCCCAGACTCGGTGCTGGGGCTCGAGTGCCACGACGACGTCGCGGCGGTCGCCCCCGTCGACGTCGCCGTCGTGGTCGTCCCCCCGTCGGTCGCGGTCGACGTCGTCAGGGAGGCGGCAGAGGCCGGCGTCGAGAACGTGGTCGTCATCACGGCGGGCTTCGGCGAGGCGGGGTCGGAGGGCGCGCGCCGCGAGCGCGCACTCGTCGACGTCGCCACCGAGCACGACCTCAACCTCGTCGGGCCGAACTCGCTGGGGGTGATGAGCAGTGCCGGGGGATTCAACGCGACCTTCGCGCCGGCGGGCCCCCAGCCGGGCACCGTCTCGTTCATGAGCCAGTCGGGGGCCTTCGTCACCGCGGTCCTCGACTGGGCGGCCGACCGCGAACTCGGCTTCAAGGACGTCGTCTCGCTGGGGAACAAGGCCGTCCTCGACGAGAGCGACTTCGTGCGCGAGTGGGGCGACGACCCCGAGACCGACGTCGTCCTGGGCTACCTGGAGGACGTGGTCGACGGCCGTCGGTTCGTCGAGACTGCCAGGGAGGTCACCAGCGACACCCCGATCGTCGTCGTCAAGTCGGGCCGGACGGACGCCGGCGCGTCCGCCGCGGCTTCACACACGGGCGCCATCGCGGGGAGCGACGAGGCCTATACGGCCGGCCTGGACCGCGCAGGCGTGGTCCGGGTCGAGACCGTCCAGGAACTGTTCGACGCGGCCTCGGTGCTCTCGGACCAGCCGATGCCCGAGACCGAGTCGGTGGCCATCGTCTCCAACGCGGGCGGGCCGGGGGTGATGGCGACCGACGCCGTCGGCGACTCGTCGCTCGCCCTGGCCTCGTTCGCGGACGACACGATCGACGACCTCGACGCCTCCCTCCCGGAGGGCGCCAACATCTACAATCCGGTGGACGTCATCGGTGACGCGTCGGTCGAGCGCTTCGACCGGGCCCTCGACGCAGTCCTCGCCGACACGAGCGTCGGCCTGGCCGTCGTCGTCGCCTGCCCCACGGCGACGCTGTCCTTCCAGGGGCTGGCCGAGACCATCGTCGACCACCAGGCAGCGCACGGGACGCCAGTCGTGGCGACGCTCATGGGCGGGTCCTCGACACGGGAGGCGGCCGGGACGCTCGCAAACGCCGGCATCCCCACGTACTTCGACCCGGCGCGGGCGGTGTCCAGTCTGGAGACCCTGTGGGAGTATCGGACGATCTCTCGGCGGAAGTACGTCGAGCCCGAACCCGTCTCCGTTGACCGCGAGCGGGCCGACGCCGTCCTCGCTGCGGCCCGGCGACGGAAGACCAGCCGGATCGGCGTCGAGGCGATGGATCTGCTCGACGCCTACGGCATCCCGACGCCAGCGGGCGCCGTCGTCGACGGGCCTGGTGAGGCGGCGGACGTCGCCGCGGACCTCGGCGAGAACGTCGTCATGAAGATCGTCAGCCCCGACATCCTCCACAAGTCCGACATCGGTGGCGTCGAGGTCGGCGTCGCACACGACGAGATCCGCGACACCTACGAGGACCTCGTCGCCCGGGCCCGCAACTACCAGCCCGACGCCGAGATTCTCGGCGTCCAGGTCCAGGAGCAACTCGACCTCTCCACCGGCGTCGAGACGATCGTGGGGACGACGCGCGACCCGCAGTTTGGCCCCCTCGTCCTCTTCGGCCTCGGGGGCATCTTCGTCGAGATCATGGAGGACACGGCGCTGCGATTGGCCCCGGTGAGCGAGCCCGAGGCTCGCGCGATGGTCGAGGAGATTCGGGCCGCGCCGCTCCTCCACGGGGCACGCGGCCGAGACCCAGTCGACGTCGACGCGCTCGTCGACGTGATCCAGCGCGTCTCCCAGCTCGTCACCGACTACCCCCAGATCGCAGAACTGGACGTCAACCCGGTCCTCGCCGCACCGGAGGGCGCGACGGCGGTGGACCTCAGGCTCACCCTCGACCAGGAGGCACGATGAACACGCTACTCGTCACCTCGACGGCAGAGAGTACAGGCAAGACGGCGATCTGCGTCGCGCTGGCCCGCCTCGCGCGGGAGCGCGACCTGACCGTCGGCTACATGAAACCCAAGGGCACCAGACTCCGGAGCGCCGTCGGGAAGACCCGCGACGAGGATCCACTGCTGGCCAAGGACCTGCTCGACCTCGACGCCGACCTGCACGAACTCGAGCCCGTCGTCTACTCCCCAACGTTCGTCGCCGAGGCGCTGCGCGGCCGGGAGGATCCGGGCGAGCTCCGCGAGCGCATCCGGACCGAATTCGAGTCCCTCTCGGCCGACGTGGACCTGATGGTCGTCGAGGGGGGCGGGGACCTGTGGACCGGTGGCATCGTGGACCTCACCGACGCGGACGTCGCGGCTCTACTCGACGCCCGGGTGCTGCTGGTCAGTCGGTACGATCAGCCGACCGACCTGGACCGAGTGCTCGCTGCGGCCGACGCGGTCGGTGATCGCCTCGCGGGCGTCCTGTTCAACGCCGTCGCCGAGGGCGACGCAGACGAGGTGACCGACGTCGTCGCCCCCTACCTCGACGGTCGGGGTATCGCGACGCTCGGGACCCTGCCACGCGACGCGGACATGGCGGGCGTCAGCGTGGCCGAACTCGCCGAGGCCCTCGGCGCGACCGTCGTCGCCGGTGAGGCGACCGACCGGCCGACCGTCGAGCGATTCACCGTGGGCGCCATGGGTAGCAACGCTGCGCTGGAGCACTTCCGGCGCCTCCGGAACGCGGCGGTTCTCACTGGCGGTGACCGGCCGGACGTCCAGACCGCCGCGCTCGAAGCCTCGGGCGTCACCTGCCTCGTCCTGACGGGCGGCTACCGCCCGCCCCGGACCATCGTCGGGAAGGCCGAGGACCGGGGCGTTCCGATCCTCCAGGTCCAGTCCGACACGCGCCGGACGGTCGACCGCGTGGAGGAGATCCTCACGACAGGCCGGACCAGGACCGGGGCGACCGTCGAGCGCATGACCACTCTCCTCCGGGAGGGCGTGGACCTCGACCGGATCCTCGGCGACGGGTGAGTCCCCCCGGCCGACGCCGGCGAATCCCCGTCAGGCGCTGGAGTAGTTCGGGTCTCAGGGGCCACGAGGCGGTGCCTAGGCTTTTATTCGAGGAGGCGCGACCCTCTCGTGGAGCCACGCGATGGCTCCGTAGTGTCACACGCAAGGGGCTCGCGCCCCTTCGTTCCCCTCTGGGTGAATCGTCTCAGTCCTCCCAGTAGAACCAGGGTGCGAGCGTCAGGTACGCCAGCGCTGCGAGGAGGAGGACCCGTGGCAGGAGGCGCTGGAGGAGCGTCGGACGGACGATGGCACTGATCTGGACGACGCCCATCACGAGCGCGTCACGGGCGGCGAGTTTCGGGTACGGGATCGGGGCGACCATCAGGACCGAGAGGACCACCGTGGCGGCGAGGACGACCGGGACCGCCTGGACGCCGGCGAGGTAGCCCGCAGCCAGGATCGAGGAGGCGAGGGTGTTCTGGATGCCCGGGCGAGTCTCGTCCTCCCCCACGTAGACGGTGTAGAGGCCGGTGCGAACGAGCGAGAGGACGACGAACAGCGCCGGAACGCCGACCGCCAGGGCGTACAGACCGGGCGCGCTCGTCGGGACGAGGGGAGCCCAGGCGTCTCGCGCGACGGCGAAGACGAAGATCGCCGGTGCGGTGCCGAATGAGACGATGTCCGCCATCGAGTCGAGATACGGACCGACGGCCGTCCCGCCGCGGGCCCGCGCGACGATGCCGTCGAGGCCGTCCGCCACCGCCGCGAGCAGGATGAGCCGAGCGACGACGCCGGGGTCGGCCGTGAAGGCGGCCGCCATGGCGACCACGCCGAGCGTCGCGTTCGCGAGCGTCAGCACGTCCGCCAGTCCGAGGCGCGACCGGACCCGGAGCGACATACCCGCACCTCGGAGAGGGGATACAAGAAGGGCGCGGAAACCGCCGCGACCCACTCACTCCTCCGGCAGGGCCACGGGTACGTAGAACCGCGCCGCGGTCACGGCGGTTCCAACCACGAGGAGCAGCAACTGCCAGCCCGCGCGAGCGACGGGGAAGATTCGATCGACCGGCCCGTCTGTCGCTGTCGCTCCTGGGTTCACGCCGGTCGTGACGGTCACCTCCTCGGAACTCCCCAGGGCCTGTGGCGCGGGCAGACCGCCGCCGCCCCCGGTCTCGACGATCGTCTGCACGATGCCCCGCTGACTCGAGAGTTCGATCTTGCCGTCGATCACGTAGAGCTGGTCGTGGACCGGCCAGAGGGGATTCGCCCCACCCACGCTGAACAGGTCGAGGCCGATGCCCGCGACGGCGTAACAGACGACGCTCACCCAGGCGACGCGGACGCCCCAGGCTCCCCACCTGGTCCGCACGACCGACCGGTCCCGGACCCGCGTGTCTGCCACGAGGAGCACGGCCAGTCCGAACGGGATCAGCAGCGTGTGGAGGGCGGTCCGGTGGCCAGCCGACGAGACGAGGGCCACGAAGGAGTCGAGGTCGGGGACCGCCACCACCGCGAAGACCACGAGGACGGCCCGACGGTCGAAGGCCGCGCCGAGGAGGGCTGCCGCGATGGTCCCCGCGAACGCCAGGTGGACGACCGTCGATGGCATACGCCACTACCTGCGAGTAGGAGCGGATGAGTCTTGCGGTGGTCGGGATCCGCTGGCACCGATCGCGGGGGCGCCCAGCCGCTCGATCCCGGCCTCGGCCCCGCTGACGTCCGTCAGACGCCCCGCCAAAACTAAGGCCCCACCCCGCGACTCGGACAACATGAACCGGGACGCGGTACCCCAGGAAATCACGTCACTGGTCGGCCGGGAGGTCTACACGAACAACGGCGTCTTCCTCGGCGAGATCGAGGATCTGCGACTCGACCTCGACGCGGAGGAAGTCACCGGGCTCGCGCTCCACCAGCTCAACGGCGAACTGTTCGGCGCCGAGGCCACCTCGGCCCGGGGCGTCATCGTCCCCTACCGGTGGGTCCAGGCGGTCGGCGACGTCGTGCTCGTCAACGACATCGTCGAGCGGATCCAGGAGTCCGACTCCGACGAGGAAGAGGTCACGGCCTGACTGCCGGAGACGTCCGCGCTAGCTTCCGTTACTGCCGTCGCCACTCTCGACGCCCATCGCCTCGAAGAGTTTCTTCGTGACGGCCTCCTCCGTGAGTTCCAGCAGGGTCTCGCGGTTGTCCTCGCTGACCTCGATGCCGGTGAAGATGCCGAGCGGAATCTCCACGCTCGCGTCCGTGGAGTGGCCCGCGGTCTCGCCGATGTCCTCGAAGGCGTCCTCCAGGACCTTGCCGATGTCCATGCGGATGTCCTTCGAGCGGGCGGCCAGGTAGATGGTGTCCTCGGCGATCGCGAAGACGGCCGTCGTCGTGATCCCCTCGAGGTTGAGGAGGTGCTGGGCGGCCTGCGCGAGGGCGTCCCGGTCGCGGATGAATCCGGCGTTCGAGACGAGGTGACTGCCCTGGACCTCCCGGTTGCGGATGGCCTCCGCGAGCACGTCGAGCGTCTCCGGGGACATCGACGGCGACTCGACCTGCTCCAGTGTGTCGTGATCCGCGAAGGGGTAGAGGTAGGCTGCAGCGGTGAGGTCGGCGGGGGTGGTGTCGCGCTTGAAGTCGAGCGTCTCGGCGCGAATGCCGTAGAGGAGTGCCGTCGCGACCTCCTCGTCGAGGGCGATATCGAGTTCCTGGATGTACTTCGTCAGGATCGTCGACGTGGCGGAGACGTTCGGCCGGATGTCGGTGAACGCGGCGTCGTGCTCGTGGTCGTGTTCGTAGTGATCGATGACGATGTCGACGTCGGCCTCGGGCAGGGGCTCGCCCGCCTTCGCGTGGTCGACGAGGGCGAGCGTGTCGTACTCCTCGGTGTCGACCTCCTCGGCGGGGACGAGTTCGATTCCGAGGAGGTTGACGAAGGCCCGGTTCTCCTGGTGGCCGATCTCGCCCTCGTACACGATGTCCGCGTCCACGTCGCGGCTCTCGGCGATGGCCCTGAGGGCGGCGGCGCTTGCGATGGAGTCGGGATCGGGACTCCGGTGGATCAGGATCGCCATCCCGCCGTCGGAGGCGTCGATCACCTCGGCGAGCTGTCGGGCTTTGAACTCGAGTTCGCCCGTCTCGAGTGCGCGGAGCGCGGAGTCAGCGATGACTGCCGACGGATTGACGACGACGTCCGCCCCCATGGCGGTCAGGTCGTCGGCGGAGACCGGGTCCGACGCGCGAGCGACGATGAACTGGTCGCCGCCCTGGGCGCGGACGTTCTCGACGGCAGCCGCGTTGGCCTCGACGTCCGATGACATGATCAGGATGACGTCTCGGTCCATCACCGACTCGGCGACCGTCTCGTCGCGGATGTCGGCCTGTCTGGCGTCGAGGTCTTGGTCGCGTAGCGCCTCGACCCGTCCCTCGTCGGAGTCGACGATGAGGACGTCCTTGCCCTGGTCGACGAGCGCGTCGGCGACGGCGTGACCCACGCTTCCGCACCCGAGGATGGCGTACGTGGACATCGACGCCATCGTGATTCCCGTGCCCGTACTCATTGGCTCAGACTTGGCGTGGAGCCCCTTATAACACCCAGATCCGTCCGAGTGCTCCCGCACGAGGCGGCCACGCGTCGGTCCACCCGGCCAGAGCCTCTCCGCGAATCCACCGCGTTCGGCCCAGAAGTCCCCTCCTACCGGGTAGTATTCATTCACTACTGGATTTGATGTCGATTAACAACCAAGTTTTTTATAGATGGTATTCGACACCAGACACGATGTCTGACGAACCAGGTGACAGTTCGGGAGAGAGCGGACAGGGCGGCGGGAATCACCCGACCGGCGGACGCGGTGGCGGGAATCAGCCCGCCGGCCAGCAGCCACAGGGGGCCAACGGGCCGCCCGGCCAGCAGGCCGCATACCAGCAGGGGCCGGGGATCGGTGACATCTTCAGTCGCCCCGAGACGGTCAAGGAGCTGAAGGTAGGCCTGCTGATCTACGCGGTCATCTCGATCGGCCTCGGGATCGGTGCGTTCGGGCTGACGACCGCGGGCGGTGGTGCGAGCATGATGGCGGCAGGGTTCGTCGTCCTCCTGACCATGCTGAGTCCGTTCATCCTCTCCGCGGTCATCGCGGGCTTCCTCGGGCTCCGTCAGGCCCGTGAACTCGACGAGGAACCGGAGAACCTCATCCTCGGGACGGCGGCCGTGACTGGATTCGCGGGCACCATCGTGATGTTCGTCGTCGGGTTCGTCTTCTCCATGCTCGCGGCAGGCGGCAGCGGGGGCGGCGGTGGTGGCTCGGGCGCCATCGGCCAGCTGATCGTTCCACTTCTGATGGTCTGCCTCGGCGCGGCCATCGCGGGCGCGGGCTGTGCGTGGATCGCCCGCAACGTCCTGGCGAAGCAGCCCCGACCGCGCTCGGCGCCGGCCAGCCACCAGCAGCAGTAGGTGAGCGACGGCCGGCCTGACCGGTCCGTCCGGTGGGGAAAGGAAACGTATTTCAGCGGGCCACGGTTACCCGATTTTGCGAAGGGCCGGTAGCTCAGTCCGGCAGAGCGACGGACTCTTAATCCGTCGGTCGCGTGTTCAAATCGCGCCCGGCCCGCTTCTGCGACGAACTGACGTGCGGAGCGATGCGGCCGTCGCGACGTGGGTCCTACCAGTCACAGCCCGGCACGGCGACCGGAGCGAGGGTCCGGTGACCTTCGCTTGCCCGTCCGGTCGGCCGCTAGGCCCAGATCGCTGTCCACCGTCTCAACACGTCCAGCTATCCCGCACCAGCGCCTTTCGCATCTCGACGTGGGGGATGTCGGCCTCGTCGAAGACGTCGCTGACCGTCTCGTAGCCGAGTGACTCGTAGAATTCCTCTACGGTGGTCTGGGCGTGGAGAGTCGCCTCGTCCATGCCCTCTCTGCGAGCCAGGTCCTCGAGATCGTGCACCAGCCGCCGCCCGAGTCCCTGGCTGCGATACGCTTCGCGAACGGCGACGCGCTCGACTTTGGCGACGCCCGGATCGGGTTCACGCAGACGCGCCGTCCCGACCGGCTCGGTGCCGGCGTAGGCGACGAGGTGCCAGGCTTCCGGATCGAGGCCGTCCATCTCGACGTCCTCGGGGACGCCCTGGTCCTCGACGAAGACAGCGCGGCGGACGGCGTGCGCGTCTGCGAGGCTGGCGTCGCCAGCGACTCGACGGACCTCGATCTCGGTCATCGGAACGGTCGGATTTGGAGCGGCGAGGTGCTCAGTGTTGCGGTGGCGTCCGCGCTGGCAGTCGCGACGCGAGAGACGCCGGACCGGTGGCGGGTGCCAGCGTTCGAATTCCCGGACGTGTGGGCTGCGGCGACGACGCCAGGCCCTGCCGTGCGACAGAGGCCCGACGACCGGCGCTCTTGGCTGCCGAACTGGAAGACCACGGGGACGGGGCTGGTCGGGTCAGTTCCCGTCGGGGCTGTAGTTCGGCGCTTCGTCCGTGATGACGACGTCGTGGGGGTGGCTCTCCTGCTGACCCGCAGCGGAGACGCGGACGAACTCCGCGCGCTCCTTGAACGCCGGGATCGACGCGGCGCCGACGTAGCCCATGCCGGACTGCATGCCGCCGACGAGCTGGTGGAGCTCGGACTCAAGGGTCCCTTTGTAGGGTGTCGCGGCCTCGACGCCCTCGGGGACGTACTCCTCGTCCTCCTCCGGATCCTTGAGGTACCGCTCGCCGCCGCCGGACTGCATCGCGCCGACCGAGCCCATCCCCCGGTACTGCTTGTACTTCTTGCCGTTCATCGTGATCACGCGGCCCGGTGCCTCGTCGGTGCCGGCGAAGTAGGACCCGAGCATGACTGCGTCCGCGCCCGCGGCGATTGCCTTGATGGCGTCGCCGGAGTATCGAATCCCCCCGTCCGCGATGACCGGGACGTCGTGTTGGGCGGCGACGTCTGCGACCTGGGCGACGGCCGTGATCTGGGGCATCCCCGCCCCGGTGACGACGCGGGTCGTGCAGATGGACCCGGGCCCAATGCCGACCTTGACGCCGTCGGCGAAGTCCACGACCGCCTCGGCGGCCTCGCGCGTGCCGATGTTGCCCACGACGACGTCGGCCTCGACCTGCGATTTGATCTCCGCTGCGCTGTCGACGACGTTGCGGTTGTGCGCGTGGGCACAGTCGATGAAGAGCACGTCGGCCCCGGCCTCGTCCGCGGCGGTGGCGCGGTCGGTTTCGAAGGGTCCGACGGCAGCGCCGACGCGGAGGTGCCCGTCCGCGTCCCGTGAGGCACTGTCGTACTCGCGGCGCTGGAGGATGCCGGCCATCGTGACGAGCCCCGCGAGGCGGTTCGCCTCGTCCACGATCGGGACGCGCTCGATCTTGTGCTCGTACATCAACTCCAGGGCTTCGCGCGGGGTGACGTCCTCGGGGGCCGTGATGACCTCGTCGGTCATGGCCTCCCGAACGGCGTCGCTCTCGCCGACCTCCAGATAGGGGCGGATGTCCGTCCCGGAGATGATCCCCAGGACGGTCCCGTCGTCGTCGACGACGGGGGCGCCGGAGACGCCGCGCTCCTCCATCATGCGGTCGACCTCGCGAACCGTCTGGTCGGGCGCTGCCGTCACCACGTCGCGGATGATCAGTTCGTCGGCGCGCTTGACCCGCTCGACCTCGGCGACCATCTCGTCGACGTCCATGTTCCGGTGGAGGACACCAAGACCCCCGTGGCGGGACATCGCGATGGCCATGTCGCTCTCGGTGACGGTGTCCATGGCCGCGGAGACGACCGGGACCGTGAGTTCGACGTTGCGAGAGACGCGCGTGGCCATGTCGGCCTCGTCGGGTTCGACGTGACTCTCCTTCGGCCGGAGGAGCACGTCGTCGAACGTCAGCGCCTCGGGCACCCGGAGTTTCTCGGAGAAGGGCTCGGAATCGTTCGCCATGTAAACCGTCGGACTGGGTGACCCAAAAGGATTGCGAGACCTGTGCCAGGCGCGGTCGGCGTCGCTCCGCTCCCGAATTGCTCCCCACTCGTCGGATGGTCGGAACCGGACGCTACTGACCAGATTCGGTCATTAATTCCCGGACCGGTGACCGTCCGTACTGAAACTGCCCGATACCTCCGCCGTGTGGCCTGCTCTCACGGAAACCTTATCCCAATATCGTGAGTATTTGTGTACATGCACTCCGCCCGACCCAGCAGCGGTGGCAGTGTGCGCGCCCAGAGCAACCGCGGTCACGTCGTGATCGCCACCAACACAACCACGCTGGGTCAGTGTTTCGGGGCGGAGTTCGGCAACCCATTCGATGGCGGAGACACGGACCACCCGTCGCGACGGTTGCCACACCACCCACCGGCCTCGGGAGACGGCCACCCGTAGCGCGGCATGAGCAGTTCACAGCATCCGGCCGCACTCGCCGTGGAGCGCGTGGTCCGCGGTCCGACCGGGCTACTGGCGCTCGTCATGGCCCTGCCCCTGATCGACGGGCTCTTTCCAGCGATCGTGCTGGCGGGTGGCCTCGACGACGTCGTGGGCATCCTGGAAGTCGGCCTGCTGATCTTCGGCGGGAGTGCGACCCTGGCGGTCATCATCGCCGAGATGGACGGCACCGCGCGGAGCCAGGTCCGCTCCGTCCTGTTCGTCGGCCTGCCCCTGATCGCCCTCGCGGGCGTCGAGGCGGCCCTGGCACCCACGCTGGCGGAGGTGCTGAACCTCGCGGTCTTCGAGCGCTTCGCTGCGGTCGTGATCCTGGCCGTCGCCGCGCGGACGGCCAGTGCGCGCATCGGCGAGTACATCCCCCGGCCCGGGGTGATCGTCGGCCTCGGTCTCCTGGCGAGCCTCGACCCCTGGGGGGCGACCATCGCGGTACAGACCGACCCGGGACTCGTGGTGCGGGCCGCCGCGGCCGCCTGCGTGGGCGTCGTCTTTGCGCTGGTCGTAGCGATCACCGGACCGTGGCTCCGGAACGCCGTCGACCTCGACCGATTCCGGTTCGGGAGCGCCGTCGCGCTCGGGGTCCTGCCCCTGTCGATCTTCGACGTGATTCCCGGCAACGCCCCTCTCGCCCTCGCGGTCCTGGGCGTGACCGCGCTCTTCGCGTTCGACCCCTCCCGGGCGACCGAACCGGAGTGGGAGTACCGCCCCGACGAGATCGACATCACGGCCGCGATGTCCAACGGTGGGAACGGCGGCGACGAGTCCGAGTCCATCCCGGAGCGCGTCTCGGGGGCATCTGACGACGAGGGCACCGACGAGTCGCGCGTCGAGCGCCTGCCCTGGCTCTGAGGGCGACCGCGGAGGAACAGCCTTAGGAGCGCGGGCCGTCAGGCTGTCGTATGGCCGAGAACAGGGTCGTCCAGGGGCGGATGGTGACGCCGCGCCGCCTCGCGGAACTGATCGAGGGCGAGAGCGTCATGGACGCGGAACCGATCGCGGACGCGGACCGCGACTGTCCGGACTGCGGGGGGAGCGTCCTGACAGTGGGATACATGCCGTCGGCGACGGCGTTCGTCACGGGCTGGAAGTGCCAGGACTGTGACTGGGCCGCGACGGACCGCGACTAATCGAAATTCCTTTAGGCAGTTTCGTCCAAGGCAGGGCCACGGGCTCGTGGCCTAGTCCGGGAAGGCGGCTGACTCCAGAGGCTACGACACCCGGGACGACACGCTCCAGCTGATATACTGAGCGACCGGCTGATCACCGGCCGTGATGATGACCCTCTGGAGTACCGAGGTGTCCACCGGAGATATCAGCCGATCGGGGGTTCAAATCCCTCCGAGCCCATTCCTGCGGCGGACGATATCGACGAGCGTCGCGGCCGGTTCCCGCAGCACGGGGGCCGAGGAGAGACGCCCAATGCACGAATTCGCGGGCGTGTCGCCAGTCGCCACCATCTATCCAGGTCGACCACGTCAGATATCAACGCCGATAACGAGGCACATAGTTTAAAGAACATCTGTTCAGTCTGGGCGGATACGCAGAAAATGTCGTTGCACTGGGAGCAGGAGTTGCCGACCAGGCGGGTCTTCGGAATCTGGTACCTCGCCGGCATCGGGATCCTCCTCGACGCTGGCCTCGTCGCCTACGGTGTCTTCAGCGACGAGTCCGACCTCGTCGTGCTCCTCTGCTCCGCCATCGCCATCCCACTGATCGGGGCCGTCTTCTACATGGGGTACACGTTCCACACGGTCGACGTCTCCGAGGACCTAGTCTGGACTGTCGCCCAGTGGACGGCACTCGGTCTCGCCGTCGCCACCTTGCTCAGCCTGGTCGTCGGCTTCGGGTCCCGGTTCGTCCCGGAGTCGGCGGTCGTCAACGGCCTGGTCGTCGTCACCATCACCGCAGGCGGGCTCGTCGGAGCACTCGTCGGCGTCGTCTGCAGCCTCGGCAACCAGAACGACCAGCTTCGGGAGCTGCGCCAGCGCAACGCCGTCCTCAATCGCGTGCTCAGGCACAACATCAAGAACGACATGAACGTCATCATCGGGCACGCGACGCTCCTGGACCGGCGGGTCGAGGGGTCGGCGGAACGGTCCGTCTCGGCCATCCATCGGGCGGCCGAGGAGGTCACGCGCCTCAGCGAGACGGCCCGGGCGCTCGACGAGTTGATGCGCAATCCGGGTCGGTCGACCATCGACCTGGCAGTCGTCGCGGAGGAGTGCGTCGAGTCCGCCGACCACCGCTACGCGAACGCCGAGTTCGACACCGACCTGGCAGCGTCCGCCTGGGTGGACGCCAGCCCACTCGTGCGGTCCGTAGTCACGAACCTCCTCGAGAACGCCGTCGAACACAACGAGGGCCACGCCTCCGTGAGCGTCACTGTCCACGCACCTGACGGCGACGACGGTCGCGTCCGCCTCGCGGTCGCAGACGACGGTCCTGGCATACACGAACACGAACGGGAGATACTGGAGGCGGAGCGGGAGGGGTCGATCCGCCACGGCAGCGGACTGGGGCTCTGGCTCGTCAAGTGGTTCACCGAGCACTACGACGGCGACCTCCGGTTCGAGGACAACGAGCCGACGGGGACGGTCGTCAGGATCTCGCTTCCGGCTGCAGACGAGCACCCGGAGTCGCAGTCCTAGCCCCGAGCGCCCGGAATTCGAGGACGTCTCGACGGACACGGACGGGGCCGTTTCGCGAGGCAGCCAGGCCGCTCCCGGGTCGAGCCGAACGACTCGATCCAGCAGCGGGTCCCGGTGCCGTACCCGTTCGATCTGGCCAGCGTCGGTAGACAGTCTGGTGGCCGTCTGGCCAGGTGTCGGGACGCAGGCGGCCGGCAAGCGTCTGCATACGAGGAGCTTGTCGATACCGGACGAGTAACCACAAGGCGCCGTTACGCGGCCGATCCGCTGGAACGGCGTTCATAATTAACACCTGTTGTGGTCCAGAGGGCGTATGAACATCGCCGTCATCGGCTTCGGGAACGCCGGCGGAAAGATCGCGGACGCTCTGCTCGACTTCGAGGCAGAGACCGGCCGCAGCCTCTCGCGGTTCGTCCTCGCGGTCAATTCGGCAGAGATCGACCTGGCGAAACTCGACCGCGTCCCGGCGAACCAGCGCCTCCTGATCGGCCAGACCGACGAGCGAGTCAAGGGGCGCGGCGTCGGGGCAGATCCGGACCTCGGTGCGGAGATCGCCGGCCGCGACAGCGCCGAGATCGAGCGCGCCCTGGACGGCGTTCCGTTCCACGACGTCGACGCCTTCCTCGTCGTCGCCGGGCTCGGTGGCGGGACCGGCAGCGGCGGGGCACCGACGATCAGCCAGCGAATCCGGGACATGTACGCTGAACCCGTCTACGGGCTCGGCGTCCTGCCGAGCGAAGACGAGGGTGGACGTCCGTCGCTCAACGCCGCGCGGTCCCTCCAGTCCTTCGCGGACTCGGTCGACAATCTCCTGCTGTTCGACAACGAGATCTGGCAACAGTCCGGCGATTCGCTCGGATCGGGGTACGACCGGGCGAACGAGGAACTCGCCAAGCGCGTCGTCACACTCCTCTCGCCGGGCGAGGTGGACGGGTCGATCGTCTCCGAGACGGCGATGGATTCCAGCGACATCAAGCGGACGCTCTCGACGGGTGGCGTCAGCACCATCGCCTACGCGGACGCGCCGCTGGAACCAGGCAACCGGGCGGAGGGCCTGATCGATCGCTTCCGAACGAACGGGGAGCACGCAGACACCGATTACGCGACCAAGGTCTACAGCCTCGTGCGAAAGGCCGTCCGGTCGCGCCTGACCTGCCAGGCCGTGGAAGCCTCGGCGGAGCGCTCCCTGATCGTCGTCTCCGGGCCGCCCGAGGAGCTCTCCCGAAAGGGCCTCGAACGCTCCCGGCAGTGGCTCGAAGAGGAGACCGACAGCGCGGAGATCCTGGCAGGCGACGATCCGCGAGAGCACGCCGACCGCGTCTCCGCGGCCGTCCTCCTCTCGAACGTGACGGACGTGCCCCGCGTCGACGCGCTCCAGGAGCAGGCCGTCCAGGCGAAGTCGAACATCGAGGCCCAGGAGCGGGCTCGCAGTAACGAAATCTCCGACCTGATCACGGACGAGCGCAACGAACTGGATCCGGTCTGAGGCCGGGCCACTCCCGGCACCGTCAGACTTCGAACGTTGCGGCCAGGTCAACACCGTGTCCATCCAGCGCCGTCTCGCCCTGGAGAACGGCGTGGAGCATGCTGGCGGCGGAGTGGATTATCGACTCGTAGTGGTCGTGTCGCACCTCGACGCCGGCATCGGGGACTGTCTTTCAGCGGACGCGCCGCGCGACCCGGATCGCGATGGACGCGAGCGTCCCCAGTCCCGGGATCCGTGACGAGAGGGCCGCGGCGACGAGGAGCAGCGCGCCCGAGAGGCGCCGACCCCGGGTGATCTCGACCAGGGCGTCGACGAGCGTGGCGATCGTGCTGAGCCGGCTTACGGACCGTCCGAGTGCGTTCATTGTCGTACCTCGGACAAGGCCGGTCCACCCAATCAGCCCGGTCCTTGCGATGGCAAGTCGGGCGACACCCGGGACCGGTTCGCCCCACCAACACGCGCTTGCCGGCACAGCCCCTTGCGGGAGCCATGTTCACGCCCACCGAACGTCGGTACCTGGCGACGGCCCGCGTGGGTCGTCTCGGGACCGCCGACAGCGACGGGCGGCCGAGCGTCGTCCCCGTCTGTTTCGCACTCCTGGGAACCGAGGTCGTGACGCCCATCGACGAGAAACCGATGGCAGGAGACCCCCAGACCCTCCGCCGGGTCCGCGACGTACGTGCGAACCCGGCCGTGTCGCTCGTCGTCGATCACTACGACGAGGACTGGTCGTCCCTCGGCTGGGTCCAGGTTCGCGGGACCGCCACCGTGAGCGAGCCGGCCGGCCCGGGGCACGGGGACGCCGTCACCGCCCTCCGGGCCAAGTACGACCAGTACGCCGACCACGATCTGGAGTCCCGGCCCGTCATCCTGGTCGACGTCGGACGCGTCGTGTCCTGGGGCACGCTCCGCAGGACCACGTCGGAGTGAGTGGTCTCGCGGTCACGCCGGTCCCGCGGACCGTCCACGAAGGCTTAAACAGGCCAGCGACCGTACGTGACGTGCGTGCCTCAGTCCCCGCCCGAGTGGACCCACCAGGGTGCGATGACGGAGCGGCGAACCCGGGCACGCGACACCGGACACAACCGGTACAAATGCGCCCGACACGAGGGTTTCCCGGCCGACCAGGGACGCTCCCGGGAGTGACGCCGGTCGTTAGTGTCTCGGGCGACACGCGTCGTTGAACAGTGTGACGAGCGACGCGTCTGGCTCGCGTTACTCCGTCGAGTCGCCGTCCGGGCCCTCCAGGTCCGTCGTCTCGCTAGACCCGACCGCCGCGTCGACGGTCTCCGCCGCCGACGGGGACTCGCCGACAGGCGAGTCTCGGTCGAAGTCGTCGAGGGTCTCCTGGCGGGCGCGCCCCCGACGCCGTCGCAGCCAGTAGGCGGCCCCGATCCCGAGCGCGACGAGGGCGACGGTGCCGAGCCTCCCGGCGGGGGTCGGACCGGTGACGGGGACCAGACCGCCCGTCTCCCGGCCGGTGATGTCGGCGAACTCCTCGGCGAAGGCGTCGACGTCGTCCCAGTCGGTGTACTCGTAGGTCCGTCCGGTGTCGGTCCCGCCCGTCGTCACAGCCGACAGAGCCTGGAATATCCGTCGCGTCACCGGACCGTACTCGGAGTAGGTCACGGCGCCGCCAAAGAGGCCGACCGCGTCGGGCTGCCACCCGGTCTCCTCGACGAGCTGGTCGACCCACTCGCGCGCCCCCGCTCTCGCCCACTCGCTCTCGACCGCCGAGGCGAACGAGAGCTGGAAGAACCCGGTGGGCCGGTCTGCCAGCACGTCGCGGTGGCGCTCGACGAACGTGAGGACCTCGGGCTGGTGGTGACGGTTGCGGACGGACGCTCCGACGACGACGGCGTCGAAGTCCTCGACGGCGAGCGTGGCGGTGTCCCAGACGTGGCGCGTCGTGACGTCGAAGCCGCGCTCCGCCAGCGCGTCACCGATGCGATGGGCGACCCTGGCCGTCTGACCGGCTCCGGAGCTGTAGGTGACGAGTACGGACGGCATGGTAGTCGGTCACGTCGGACGGGCGCGGAATAAGCGTACTCGCGAGGTAGTCACCAGGCGCGGCCGGACGGGTCCTCAGGCCGACTCGGCGTCGAGCGTCTCGCCGAGTTCGCCTCGCTCGTGGAGTTGCTCCAGGACGTCGCTGCCGCCGACGAACTCGCCGTCGACGAAGGCCTGCGGGATGGTTTCGCGGTTGCTGTGGCGCTCCAGGGCCTCGCGGTAGGCGTCGAGGGCGGGGAGAACGTCCACGGTGGCCACGTCCTCGCGGTGGTGCTGGATCAGCGCGATGGCCTTTCGGGAGTATCCACACTGGGGCATCATCGCCGAGCCCTTCATGAAGAGGGCGACGTCGTTGTCGGCGATGGTGTCGTCGACGCGCTCGCGAACCTCCTCGGGCGACAGGTCTGCCTCGGGGTCGAAGGTCATGGTCGTCCCCAGGCCCGGAACGAGTAAAGGCGTTGCGTCGCGAGGCCGTCAGCCCTCGTACTCGTCGGGCGTGTAGGTCTCGAGTTCGATGGCGTGGATGTCCCGGGTCAGGTGGTCGCCCAGGGCGTCGTGGACGAGCTGGTGCTGGTCGACGAGCGACGTGCCTTCGAAGGCGGGCGAGACGACCGTGGCCGCGAAGTGGTCGTCGTCGTCCGGGTGCCGCGGCGTCCGCACCTCGACGCGTGCGTCCGGCACTCCGTCCCTGATGAGGTCGGCGACTTCGTCCGTGTCCATGGACGACGCTGGGGTTCCTGCGTCAAAACCGCGTCGGAGCGGGTCGCCGGAGATAGTTTCTTGGTGGTCACTGCCGAACCACTCGACACACACGGGCATGGCCGAGACGTTCTACTCCGCCCTCGGCGTCGAGTCCGACGCGGACGGCGAGGCCATCCAAGCGGCCTTCCGCGAGCGGGTCAAGGAGAACCACCCCGACGTGAGTGATGACCCAGGCGCCCCGCGGGAGTTCAAGCGCCTCACGACCGCCCGGGCGGTCCTGATCGACGAGGACGAGCGCGCCCGGTACGACCGCCTCGGGCACGCCACCTACGTGGACCGTCACCTCGAGACGAGCGCCTGGACGTCGGATGCCAGGAACGCCGCATCGTCACCCGATTCGGGGAAGAGAGGACGGTCGACTGGCCGCAGCGATGCCGAACGGGGTGGCGGCCGGACCGTGGCAGGGTCGGCACGGCACCGACGGACGCGCACGGCGGGCGACGACCGCTCGGCCTGGCTCGGCGACGACTGGGAGCGCCCCGGGCGGTCGCGGCGCGAGCAGCAGTCAGGTCCTGGCAGGGGTGGTGACCACCGTGGGGCGGCGACCGCCGGCTGGCAGCACGCGTCGGACGTCTACCGGAATTCACCGGCCTCCGGCGACGCAGCGGGGCGACGGATGGGCGGCACGGCCACGTCGGTCCTGGGGTCCCTCGGCCCCTGGCTGGTCGTCCACCTGGTCTTCCTCCTCACGGCCATCGGGACGGCGGTGTACGCCTACGCGAGCATCGGCGTGGTGAGTCGGCTCTCGATCCCGGGCGTCGCCTTCGGGGTGCTCCTGGTGGGCCTCGTCGTCACGCTGTCGGCTCTGCACGTGGTCTCACTGCTCTACGGCTGAGCCGCCAGGCGATGGCAAACCGTTTGTGCGACCGCTCGAAGTGAGGTGTATGGACGTACGGGAGGTCGCGGCCCTCGGCCCCGACGATCGACGGGCGCTGTTCGATCGGGACGCGGGCGTCGAGGCCATCCGCGACGACGTGCGCGAGATCGTCGAGCGCGTCCGCGAGGAGGGCGACGTGGCGCTCCGGGACTTCTCCCGGGAGTTCGACGACGTCGAAGTGGGCAACCTGGACGTGACCGACCAGGCAGAGCGCGCCGTGGCGGCCGTCGACGACGCGACCCTCGACGCGATTCGCACCGCAGTCGAGAACGTGCGGGCCTTCCACGAGCGCCAGCGACCAGACGACTGGCGCGAGGACTTCGACGGGCGGGAACTCGGCCGTCGCTTTCGCCCCGTGGAGAGCGTGGGCGTCTACGCACCCGGCGGGACGGCCTCGTATCCGTCGAGTGCGATCATGGGCGTCGTGCCCGCGACGGTCGCCGGCGTCGAGCACGTGACCGTGACGACGCCACCCGCCACGGACCTCGACCCCGTCACGCTGGCGGCCATCCACGAGGCGGGCGCAGACGCCGTCTACCAGATCGGCGGCGCCCAGGCCATCGCGGCGCTGGCCTACGGCACCGAGACGGTCTCGTCCGTCGACACCGTCGTCGGTCCGGGAAACCGTTGGGTCACCGCCGCGAAGGCCGAAGTCCGCGGCGACGTGACGATCGACTTCCTCGCCGGCCCGAGCGAGCTCCTGGTCGTCGCGGACGAGACGGCCGACCCCGACCTCGTGGCGGCCGATCTCGTCGCCCAGGCCGAACACGACACGCGGGCGGCCGTCGCACTGGTCACGGACGACGCCGACCTCGCCGCGGCCGTCGCGGACGCCGTCGAGGCCCAGGTCCCCGACCGGGACCGCGCCGACGTGATCCGGGGCGCTCTCGACCACGACGCGAGCGGTCTGTTCGTCGCGCGCTCGATGAGCGAGGCGGTCCTGTTTGCCGAGGAGTACGCTGCCGAGCACCTCTCGATCGTTGCGGCTGACGACGAGGCACTCCTGAACCGCATCGAGAACGCCGGTGCCGTCTTCCTCGGGCCGTACAGCCCCGTCGCCGCCGGCGACTACGCGAGCGGTCCGAACCACGTGCTCCCGACCGGTGGCGCCGCCAGGCTGACCGGTGGCCTCTCGGTCGATACCTTCCTCCGGGCGACGACCGTTCAGCGGCTGAGCGAGGAGTCGCTGGCGGCCCTCCGGGAGACGATCACCACGCTGGCGCGCGCCGAGGGACTGGAGGGTCACGCCGCGAGCGTCGACCGCCGGTTCGACGAGCAGTAGCGCGACGTGGCTGGGTTGGCCGCGCGGCCGTCCGGGACCGGAAGATGCAACCACAGCGGATTTACCGCCACCACCGCAACGGCCTAGCGATGACAGCGGCCACCGACGTCTCGCAGGCCGAGGCCTGGCTGATGGCCGCCCGGCCCCAGACGCTCCCGGCGGGAGCCGCGCCGGTCCTCATGGGCGTCGCGCTGGCCGTCGCCGGCGGCGTCTTCGCCCCGGCGCCGGCGGTGGCCGCACTCGTAGGTGCGCTCCTCATACAGATCGGGACCAACTTCGCCAACGACTACTTCGACGCGGTGAAAGGCGCCGACACCGCGGACCGACAGGGGTTCACGCGCGTCACGGCCGGCGGCCTCATCCCCCCGCGGCGCGTCAAACTCGCGACCGCAGTCGCGTACGGCCTCGCACTCCTCGTCGGCTGTTACCTCGTTTTCGTCGGCGGGGTACCCATCCTCGTCCTCGGCCTGGCGAGCATCCTCGCGGGCGTCCTCTACACCGGTGGGCCGTACCCGTACGGCTACTACGGCCTGGGCGACCTCTTCGTGTTCGTCTTCTTCGGCCTCGCGGCCGTGACCGGGACCTACTACGTCCAGGCCGTCGCCTCGCTGGAAGCGGGCGCCTTCCCCGTGACCCTCCCGCGCGGGACCCTTCCTCCGGACGTCCTCGTGGCGAGTCTCGCCGCGGCCGGACTCACGACGGCGATCCTCGTCGTGAACAACGTCCGTGACATGGAGACGGACGCCGACGCGGGCAAGGACACCCTGGCCGTCATGCTCGGGTACACCTGGAGTCGCGTAGAGTTCGTGACGATGCTCGCGCTCGCGTACGCCGTCCCCGTCGTCCTCTGGCTGGGCTTTGCCTACACGCCCGGCGTCCTCCTCCCGCTCGCGACCGTTCCCCTGGCCGTGCTGGTCGCGCGGACGGTCACCACTCAGACCGCGGGTGATCCCCTCAACGCCGCCCTGGAGCGCACCGGCCAGTTGCTCGCGCTCTACGCCGTCCTGTTCGCCGCGGGGCTCGTCGTCCCGCAGGTGACCTGACCGATGCGCATCGAACCCTTCGAACTCCCACTCGGTGCGCCGTTCGAGACGGCGGCGGGCCGGATCGAGTCCCGCGATGGCTTCCTGGTGTTCGTCGAACACGCCGGCACGGAGGGGGTCGGCGAGGCGACGCCGCTCCCCGGCTGGACGGAGTCGCTCGACGAGTGCCGTGACGCCATCGAACGGGCAGCGACGGTCGCGGACGAACTCGACTGGGGGATCGCACTCGCGCGGATGGACGCCCCCGCGGCACGCCACGGCCTCGCGCTTGCCCTCGCGGACGCCCGTGCGTCGGCGGCCGGTCACCCGCTCTATCGATCGCTCGGCGCGCCCTACGCCGTTCGGCAGGTCCCCGTGAACGCGACCATCGGGGACGGAACGGTCTCGGAGAGCCGCGAGGCCGGCGAGCGGGCCGTCGCTGCCGGGGTCGGCTGTTGCAAGGTCAAGGTCGGCGCGCGCGACCTCGAGACGGACGTCGAGCGCCTCGCGGCAGTTCGGGCGGCCGTCGGCGATCGCGTCGAACTCCGAGCTGACGCGAACGGTGCCTGGGACCGCGACACGGCGGCTGACGCCCTGGACCGGCTGGCGGCTCTCGACGTCGCGTACGTCGAACAACCGCTCCCGGCGGACGACCTCGACGGTCTGGCCGCCCTCCGGAACGGCGAGGTCGGCGTCGCGGTCGACGAGACGCTGATCGACCACGATGCGGCCGCCGTCCTCGCTGCCGACGCGGCGGACGTCGTCGTCTGCAAGCCGATGGTCCTCGGGGGGCCGGACCGGGCGGTGACCGTCGCCGGGCAGGCCCGCGAGGCCGGCGTCGAGCCGGTCGTCTCGACGACCATCGACGGCGTAGTCGCCCGGACGGCCGCTGTCCACGTCGCCGCCACCATCCCCGAGGTGGGCCACTGCGGACTCGCGACCGCGGACCTGTTGGCCGACGACCTCGGGCGGGACCCTGCGCCCATCGAGGACGGAGCCGTGGCCGTGCCACAGGACAAGGGTCTTGGGCTCGCGGAGCGACCGGAGACCTGATGCGATCCACGCCGGACTGGCCCGCCCGGGACCTCCTGGCCCACCGCGTCGCCGTGACGCCGACGACGACGGCCGTCGTCGACGCAGCCGACGGGCGAGCGTGGTCCTACCGGGACCTCGACCGCCGCGTCACCCTCGCGGTGGACCGCGTGAGGACGACCCTCGACGGCGTCCCCGACGGGGCTTCGGACCGACCCCGCGTGGCGCTCGCGGCGTCGACGTCGCTCGAGTTCGTCGTTGGCCTGTTCGCCACCTGGCGCTCGGGGGCCCTCGCGGTTCCGGTGGCTCCGACGACCCCGGCGAGTGTCCTCGAGGCGCGGCTCGACGCCGTTGACGCGTCGCTACTCGTCGCCACCGCGCGTCCCGACCCCTGGGGCGCCGTGGCCGACGACCGACAGATCGTCGGCCTCCACGACGTCTCCGCCCAGCCAGCGACCGACGACGCCCGGGTGAGCCGGGACCGGCAGCCCGCGAACTGGGACCCCACAGAGCCGGCGCTCGTCTGCTTCACCTCGGGGACGACCGGCGACCCGAAGGGTGTGACGCTGAGCCACCGCAACCTCGTCGCGAGTGCGAACGGGTCCGCTGCACGGCTCGGACTCGCGAGCGAGGAGCGCTGGCTGGACTGCCTGCCGACGAACCACGTCGGCGGGCTCGCCCCGATCGTCCGGTCGACGGTGTACGGCACGACGGTCGTCTGTCAGCGGGAATTCGACGACCGAGCGACGGCCGCGGCGATGGCCGACCACGACGTCACGGTGGTGTCGCTCGTCCCGACGCAGCTCCGGCGCCTCCTCGACGGGGGCTGGACGCCGCCCCAGTCGCTCCGGGCCGTCCTCCTCGGCGGCGCGCCCGCCGGCGACGCGCTCCTCGCCGACGCCAGGGCGGCAGACGTCCCGGTCTGTCCGACCTACGGGACCACGGAGACCGCCTCTCAGATCGCGACGGTCGCGCCGACCGCCGAGGACGGCGAGTCGGGGACGGTCGGACCGCCACTGGTCGTCGCTGACGTCACGATCGTCGACCCCGACGACGGCTCCCCCCTCGATGCCGGCGAGGTGGGGGAACTCGTCGTGGACGGCCCGATCGTCACCCCGGGGTACCTCGACGCCGCTGCGACGGCCGACGCCGTGGGTGCGTACGGCCTCCACACGGGCGACCTCGCGAGCCGCGACGCGGACGGTCGCCTGACGATCCACGGGCGACTCGACGACGCGATTCAGACGGGGGGCGAAACCGTCCACCCGCGACGCGTCGCCGACGTCATCGAAGCGCTGCCCGCCGTCGCGACCGCGACCGTCGTCGGCGTCCCCGACCACGAGTGGGGTGAGCGAGTCGCGGCGGTGGTGGTTTCCACGGACGGCGAGTCGATCGACGGAGCGAGCGTGGAGGAACGATGTCGTGCGGCCCTCCCACCGCACGCGGTGCCCTCGGTCGTCCGCGTCGTCGACTGCCTCCCCCGGACGGCGTCTGGGACGGTGGACCGAGCGGCCGTGCGCGATCGACTGGCCGAGGCGGCCGGGGACTGACTGGCTGGCTCGGCACCGGGGCCACCCCGACGCCTTATGGCTCGCGACTCCCTACGACGGTCCGTGTGTACGCTCGTCCTCGCCTGGCAGGTCTTCCCCGACGCGCCCGTCGTCGTCGCGGCGAACCGCGACGAGGCGGTCGGACGACCGTCTGAGCCACCGGCGCGACGCGACTGGGAGCGACCCGTCGTCGCGCCCGTCGACGCCGAGGCCGGGGGGACCTGGATTGGCTTCAACGACGCGGGCGTCCTCGTGGCGATCACGAACCGGTGGATCGACGCCGACCTCGCGGGCGACCGGTCCCGGGGCCTGCTCGTACGCGACGCACTCCGCCACGACTCGGCCGAAGCCGCGACGCGGTTCGTGGAGCGTGCGGTCGCCGGCCAGGAGTACCAGGGATTCAACCTCGCCATCGCTGACTCGACCGCGGCGCTCTACCTGGAGTGGGACGGCCGGCTGGGCGTCCGCAATTTCGAGCCCGGCGTCCACGTGGTCGTCAACGTCGGCGCCGACGGCCAGTACGCGATCCCCGCGGCCCACCAGTACCGGGGCGAAGCGCAGGCGCGCAACGCCGACGCCCTGCGGACCGCGCTCCAGCCCGACCCGGGGGAGTCGAGCGACCACTGGCTGGATCGCGCCGCCAGCGTGATCGCCGACCACTCCTACGGCGTCTGCGTCCACGGCGACGGCTTCGGGACGCAGTCCTCGTCGCTGATTCGGCTCGGCGAGGTTCCGCGTCACGAGTACGCGGACGGCCCGCCCTGCGAGACCCCGTTCGACCCCGCGCCGACCCGCCCCTGAGGAGGTGGTGTCGTCAGGCGGGCGCCGGCGAGGCTGGCCCGTTCGAAGGTCAGCTTTATGCGGCGGACACTCCGTATGTGGAACATGAGCGTCGCATCTGCGGAGACGGACCTCTCGGAGGACGAGCAACAGGGGCTCGAACTCGTCCGCGAGACCGGCGGGATCCACCAGAGCGACTTCTGGAAAGAGCTGGATGTCTCCTCGCGGAAGGGGAGTCGGATCGCCGAGTCACTCGTCGAGAAGGGCCTCGTCGATCGCGAGGAGGCCGTCTACGAGGGGCACAACACCTACCTCCTCAGTCCGACGGCGGCAGACCTCGACTTCTCGCTCCTCATGGCCGGCGACATGCTCTCCCCGTTCATCGGGGACGAGGAGATCGACCCCAACAGCGACGCCTTCTCGCAGTGGGTCATGAACCTGGCCTACGAGGAGTGAGGTGGCTCTCGCCCGGTGACGGGTCGTCGCCATCGACCAACCACTTGTCACACCACTGATCGCATTCCTCCGCGTTTGGTTACGTTTTAGCGACGTAAAATTATCTTACCGGGACGGATCGTTCACGTAGGTCGGTAATTGCAAAATGGTCGGTTGCGGTACGGTCTGGCACTCATGTCTCCGTCCGACGACGGGGGATACCCATTCGCGGTCTGTCTCTCACACGACGTGGACCGACTATACAAGACCTACCAGTACGTCTGGAACGCCGTTGCAGAGCGAGATCCCGGCGAGCTAGTCGGCCTCGTCACGCCGGACAACCCCTTCTGGACGTTCGAGCGAACGATGGCGATCGAGTCCCGCCTGGGCGTTCGCTCGTCGTTCAACGTCCTCGACGAGATTCACCTCTCGGAGCGCCCGAAGCGCGAGTGGCTGACGATGACGGGCTGGAAACTGTTCGCCGGGCGCTACGAGGTCGACGACCCCGCCGTCGTCGCCGCGCTCTGCGCGCTCGACGAACTCGGCTGGGAGATCGCGCTGCACGGGTCCTACACCTCCTCCGAGGACCCCGACCGGTTCGCTCACGAGAAAGAGCGGATCGAAGCGGCCGTCGGGACGGAGATCGTCGGGAACCGCCAGCACTACTGGAACCTCTCGCGTCCTGACACCTGGCGTCACTTACAGGAGGCGGGGATCGCGTACGACACCTCCCTCGGTAGCTCCGAGGACCTGTCCTACCAGCACGGCTACGACCTCCGCCGACCCTTCGACGACGAGTTCGTCGTCTTCCCGTGGTCGCTGATGGACGGTGCGGTGATGGGCTCGGCCGAGACCGAGGCGGGGGCCTGGGACAACTGTCGTGCGGTCATCGACGAGGCGCGGGACAACGGCAGCGTTCTCGTCCTCAACTGGCACGCCGGCGACGTGTTCTCGGCGACGGACTACCCGGGATGGGGCCAAACCTACGAGCGTGCCATCCAGTACGCGCTCGACGGGGGAGCCTGGGTCGGCCCACCGGGCGCGTTCTACGACGCCCTGCCTCACCCAGGTGGGACCGTGGCGGACGCCCTGGAGCGATTGGACGGTCGGCCCGGGGGGCCGCCGTCGGACCGATCGGCCACAGACCCGAATCGGCCCGGCGCCGTCTCTGGCCACGACGACTGATGCGCGTCAGGTCACGAGGTAGTACGGATCGTCGGCCAGGACGGGTCGCAGGGTCCGGGTGACGTCACCGAACCGGTAGGCGTGGACGCGGAGGCCGCCCCGACTGTGGTCGGTGACGACGCCCTCCCGTTCGAGGCGACGGCGAATTTTCCGGTTGTTCCAGGAGAGGAGTCTGGTGTAGGCGTAGTTGCGCTGGGTCACGTGGTCGTAGTCGGTCTCGTCGTAATAGATGACGCCCTCGTGTTCGGGGTACTCGACGTACGGCAGGTCGGTAGTCCCCTCGAGGTAGTGGAGCGCGAGACAGACGAACCGATCGGTGCCTACGTTGAGACAGAGGACGTCGTCGTCTTCGAGCGTGCTCCGACAGCTGTCGGGGCCGAAGCTGTCGTGGTGGTCGGCGTCGTCGAACCGGTAGTCGCCCTCGACGAGCAGCGAGTGGATGGCGTCGTCCGTCCGGTAATCGGCGTCGGCGAGGAAGAGCCGCGAGAACGTCCCGAACTCCGGCATCGAGAACTCCTTGTGGTAGACGCCGCTGTCACGGAAGGCGGGCGTGTAGCCGGTCGCCAGGATCGACTCGAAGTGGTCCGTCAGCGTGTCGCGGAGGAACTCGTAGGGGTTCCCCTCGAAGCCACTGTTGACGGCGCTCAGGCCGACGTGGACGAACGCCACGTCGTCCTCGTAGCTCGAGAGGACGTCGTCGAGGGAGTCGGCGGGGACGTCGACGGCGCCGCTGCCGCGCGACGGAAGGAGCTCTGCGGCGCCCTTCCGGCCCAGGTAGCGGAGTTGCCCCTTGAGGACCCTGGCCCTGGTCAGCCTGTCCATGGAGTCGCGGGGGAACGAACGAAGGTAAGTATGGACAGGGTACGCGGGCGAGCAGGCACCACAGTCGTCGACTGCGTGGACACCGGGTGGTGACCGTGCGAAAGCGGGGGAAGGGTCGGAGACCCAAAAAGTGACGGCAGCGACTCAGTCTTCCAGGGCGTCGGCGATGCGCTCCAGCGTCCGGCGGATGTCGTGTACCTCGTCGCGGAGCTTCCGGACCTCGCGCGTCAGTTCCTCGTTGTCACCCTCACCGCCCGGTCCGCCGCGACCGCCGCCCATGCCGCCGGGGCCACCGGGGCCGCCTCCCATCATGCCACCCATCATCTGTGCGAAGGGGTTGCCGCCCATGCCGCCGGGGCCGCCACCGCCCATCATCTCCTCGGGGGGACCGCGTTCGCCACCCTCGCCGTCACCCTCCTCGGCGCGCTGTTGACGAATCTCCTCGACGCGCTCGCGGAAGGACTTCTCCTCGCCGGACTCGCCGCCCTCCTCGCCGCTCGGCTCGCCTGACTCGGCCTCGTCGGGTTCGTCTGCCATACGTCCGGGTTCTCTACGGTCCCGGAAAAGGATTGTCGTCTACGAGAGTTCGCGGACGACTGCCAGGATGCCCGCGAGGGCGACGAGGACGACGATCACGTTGAAGGCCGCGCCGAAGATGGGAACGTACGGCTCGCTGACCCAGATCTCGACGGCCCGTGACAGCGAGACGTAGGCCTGGACGGTCGCCCAGGCCGCGAGCAGGCCCAGGACGGCGATGGCGCCGAGCAGGAGGTTCCGCCAGACGTCGGTCCAGGTGGCCCAGTTGCCGCCCCCTCCCCCATCGGGTGGCGGCCCGCGGGGAGCCGTTCGTCCGCCCTGTGCGTCGGTCGTCGGTGGTGTCTCGTCTGTGTCGGTCATGCGTGTCGCCTCGCGAGAAGTGCCCCGGCGCCGATCAGTGCGGCGAGCGCCGACACGACGCCGAAGCCGGGCCCGCCGGAGCCCCTGGTTTGCGGTGGTTCGCTGCCCGCCGGATCACCGATGCGTCCGTCCTCGCGCTCGAAGTCGCCAGTCTCCAGGCCGACGTCACGCGTCGTGGTGTTCGCGGGGACGGTCTCGGACGGGTCCAGGGACGCGGGGACGCTCGCCGTCGCCACGACGACGCCGTCGCGCCGGAGCATCGCGTCCAGGTAGTAGTTGTAGTCGTCCGGGACGGTCACCTGGAGGCTCGGCTGGACCGTCCGGCCCGGCTGAATCGCGTCCAGATCGACGGTCGCCCGGTCGGCGACGATGTTCGAGTCCGCCTGGCGGGCCAAGACGACCAGTTCGAGCCCCGACTCGGGTTCGTCGCCGGCGTTCGTCAGGAACGGGGTGACGGCGAGCGTCGCGCGGCCGTCCGTGACGTCGTCGATCGCGTAGACGACCGGTGGGATCTGCCCCTGGGTCAGCGTCGGGAACGAGCGGAAGTCGACCTGCGTCCGCGCGTACTCGGGGACCAGCGTGCCGACGCCACTGACGGTCTGGGTGCCGCCCGACCGGCGCTCACCGTCGACGTAGACCACGGTTTGCAGGTCGTAGCCGCCCTCGCGCGGGACGGTGACGGCGGTCGTCGCGGTGTACTCACGAGTCGCCGACAGCGTCCCGAGATCGGTCGTGGTCGCGTCGACGAGCATGCCCGACTCGGCGTCGATTGCCCGGAGGTCGACGGTGACGTTCCGCGCTGGCCCGCCATCGTGGTCGAGTCGCGTCTCGACCCGGAGCGTGACCGTTTCGCCGGTCACCGCCCCGGCCGCGACGCTGGAGTCGCGATGCTCCAGGACCGCCGGCCGAATCGGTTCGTCGTGGTCGGCCATCGCGCCGGGGACCGCCAGGATGGCGAGCACGAACAGGACGGCCCCGGCGAGCGCCGCCACGAGGAGAATCGCGCTGCGGTTCACGTTCGGTCCACCTCCTGTCAGTGACAAATGCTTTCTGTTGGGTGGAACGTGGCGTCGGGACGCTGGCGCAGCCTAGTCGAAGGCCCCCAGACTGGCCTGGAGGTCGCGCTCCGCACGCCCCTCGACGACGTCGTATCCCACGAGGTCGCGCATGTCGACGGCGTAGTTGCTTCCGGCCCGTTCGAGGACGAGTATTCGTCCCTTCGTCCCGACGACCGTCCCGGCGGCCATCGTTTCGGCTACGGGCCGCTCGGGGAGCGTGAAGCCGTAGTCGAGGTCGGCGGTTTCGATCACCGCGAAGTCCGCACAGAGCGAGGCCCACGCGGACTCGTCGACCGTCTCGTCCAGACCGGCAATCTTCGTGGGGACCCGCACGCGGTCGCCGACGTCCACGGCGATCTCGGCCTCGATCTCCCGGGCCACGCGCCCGTTGGCGACCGTCCGGAGGTGGGCCGCCCGGTCGGCCCCCTGTTCCCGGAGCCTCGTGTCGAGGCGCCAGGACCGCGTCACGCCGACCTTGAACGCGTCCGGGGCGAAGGCGGCCAGGTAGATCGCGTGTTCCTCGTGGCAAGCGTCGATAGGCAGGTCACAGTCGCCCGTACAGCGGGCACAGGGCCACCGACTGACGTGGAGGTCACAGTAGGGTGCGCGATCCGCGTCGCAGGAGACGTGCCCCTCCTCCTCGACGACGCCGGCACAGTGGCGGTCGTGGAGGGAGAACTCGATGGTGGTCCCCGGCGCGAGGGACTGGCGGCGCACCGCCCCGTCCGCGGCGAGCACCAGCGCGGCGTGCTCGTCGTCCCCGGACGGCGCCGACTCGTAGCCGACTATTTGCACGAGCCACCGTAGGCGGCCGGTGCCAATAGGGATACTGTTCGGCGCCCGGGGTGGCTTTTTCCCCTCCGTGGCCGTAGGATAGCGTGGTGACCGCCTGATGCAACTCACGAGCCCGGCATTCGAGGACGGTGCCCCGATTCCCGAGGTGTACGGCTACACGGCGGCGAACGTCAACCCACCGCTCCGCATCGAGGACGTCCCGGCCGAAGCGGCCAGCCTCGCCCTGGTGGTCGACGACCCGGACGCGCGCGAGCCGGCCGGGCAGGTGTGGGACCACTGGGTCGTCTGGAACGTGGATCCGGCGACGACGGAGATTCCGCGCGCCTGGGACGCGACCGACGCCGTCGAGGGCCAGAACGACTACGGCGAACCCGGCTACGGCGGGCCGAACCCGCCGGACCGCGAGCACACCTACCGCTTCCGCTGTTACGCGCTCTCCGAGGAACTGGACCTCCCTGCCGGTGCGACGACGGACGACCTCGAATCGGCGATGGACGGCGTCGTCCTCGCGAAGGCGGAACTGGCCGGGACGTACGCGCCCTGACCGGGACCAGGGGCCGCCGGTCGCTGCTCAGAGTTCGTCGAGGAGTTCCCGCGTCGCCCGCCGGACGGCCGCGTCGCTCTCCAGCGTCGGCTCCCATCCCAGGTCGGTCAGGCGCCCGATGTCCAGGCGCATCCGCGGCACGTCGCCCGTCCAGCCGCGGTCGCCGCCAGTGAACTCGTAGTCCGGGTCGAGGCCCATCTCGTCGGCGACCACGTCGGCGATGTCCGTCACGGACGTGGCCGTGTGCGTCCCGAGGTTGTACGGGTTGTATGGGGCGTCGGCCTCGCTGACGACGTGGGCCATCGCGTCGAGGCAGTCCGCGACGTGCATGTAGGACTTCTCCTGGCGCCCGTCCCCCAGGATCGTGAGGGTCCCGGGATCCTTCCGGAGCTTCAGGATGAAGTCCGGGATCACTGCCCCCGGCTGGAGTCGCGGACCGACGATGTTCGCGAACCTGAACACCCAGGCCTGGATCCCGTGGCTGTGGGCGTACGTCGAAATGAGCCCCTCCTCCGCGACCTTCCCGGCGGCGTAGGCGCTGATCGGTTCGAGGGGGGCGTAGTCCTCGGGCGTGGGTCGGGGTGCCTCCCCGTAGACCACCGAGGACGAGGTGTAGAGGAGGGCGTCGACGCCCACCTCGTCCATCCGTTCGAGGACATCGTAGGTCGTCGCGACGTTGTCCTCGAACTGTTCGCGCGGTGCGTCGGCGTCGACGTCCTTCGCGGCGGCGAAGTGACAGACGACGTCCGTCTCGGCCGTGATGGCCTCGGTGCGGACCCGCTCGTCCGAGAGGTCGCCCTCGACGAATCTCGCGCCGTCTGGGACCCACTCCCGACGGCCGTTGGAACAGTCGTCGACGACGGTAACGTCGGCGTCTGCGACGAGTCGGTCGGCGAGGTGGGAGCCGACGAATCCTGCACCACCCGTCACGACGACACTGTCGCCCGCCAGATCCATGCACTCATTCCCGCCCAGCGGGGAAATGGGTCTTCCGGTGTGGCGAGGCGGCCGCGACTCCGCAAACGGCTAAGGGCCGGCACCCCAGGGGAGACCATGCAGGGTGAACCCGAGGTCGCCGTCCTCCGTCTGGGACACCGGCCGGGCCGGGACGAGCGGACGACCTCGCACGTCGGGCTGACGGCCCGGGCGCTCGGGGCCGACCGAGCGATCCTGGCCGGCCAGGCGGCGAGTCGGCGCGAGACGATCGCAGACATCACCGACCGGTTCGGCGGCCCATTCGCCGTCGAGACGACCGACTCGCCCCTTGCGCTGGTCCGCGACTGGGACGGCGCGGTCGTCCACCTGACGATGTACGGGCTGCCGATCCAGGACGAGGCTGACGCGATTCGGGAGCGACACGCCGGTGGCGACCCGCTCTTGCTCGTCGTCGGGGCCGAGAAGGTCCCGTTCGACGTCTACGAGGCCGCCGACTGGAACGTCGGCGTGACCAACCAGCCCCACTCCGAGATCGCGGCGCTCGCCGTCTTCCTGGATCGGCTCTTCCAGGGACGCGAACTCGACCGGGAGTGGGCCGACGCCGAGCGCGCAGTCGTCCCCCAGGCAGTGGGCAAACGAGTCGATGAGCGCTGATGGGCCCGTCGACCCGATGGTTTTAACCCCCTGACCCACCGTCGTTTCGACAATGGCTTTTGAGGACCTCCTGGAGGACCCCGTCATCCAGAAATACCTCCACGAACTCGTCGGACCGACAGGGATGCCCGTCGCGGCCGCACCGCCCGACGGCGAGGTGACCGACGAGGAACTCGCCGAGGAACTCGGCCTCGAACTCAACGACGTCCGCCGGGCGCTCTTCATCCTCTACGAGAACGACCTCGCCACCTATCGGCGGCTGCGTGACGAGGATTCGGGGTGGTTGACCTACCTCTGGACCTTCGAGTACGAGAACATCCCCGAGGCGCTGGAGGACGAGATGTACCGGCTCCTCGACGCCCTGGAGTCCCGGCGGACCTACGAGCGAAACAACGAATTCTACCTCTGTGAGACCTGCGGCATCCGGTTCGAGTTCGGCGAGGCGATGGACTTCGGCTTCGAGTGTCCCCAGTGTGGCAACCAGGTCGAGGCCATGGAGAACACCCGTCTCGTCGACGCCATGGACCAGCGGATCGAGAAGCTCCGGTCGGAACTGAACGTCCAGCCCGACGAAGCCGAGGCCTGATGGTCGTCCTCGCCACCAAGTGTTACGTCGATGGCGCCGCCCGGAAGCGCGCCCTCGACTCGCTCGGCTCCCTCGTCGACGACGACCTCGGTGATCTCGACGTCGACGTCGACGTCGGCCTGCGCGACGACGACTTCCCGAGCGTGACCGTCACCGGCCCGGACGCCACCGCCGCCCAGAACCTCCTCCGCGAGCGCTGGGGCGAGATCACGCCCCACTTCGAGAGCGGCGAGACCTACGTCGGTACTCTCGAGTCGTGGGACGAGGACGGCGTCGTCCTCGACGCCGGGCAGCGAGTCCGGATCCCGCGCGCAGAACTGGGTCTGGGTCAGGGGACCCCGTCGCAGGTGCGAACGCGCTTCGGCCTCGTCCAGCACGTCCCCCTGCGGTTCGTCTGGGGGGACCCCCCGCGGCTGGCGGACGCTGAGCGGGACCGGCTCTACGACTGGACTCGCGGAACGGGCCGCCTGAACGTCAACAGCGCGACCCGCTCGGAAGTCCGGGCGACGCTCAACCGCGCCGGACACGCGAACGACGTCGTGACGGTGGAGCGACTGGGACTGCTCGAGCAGAGCGTGGTCTGCCGGGAGGACACGGACCCGCCGGGGCTGCTCGCGAGCGTCGGCGAGTACCTCCCGAGCGAACTCCTCTGTGTCGTTCCATGAGGGGGCGTCGGTTCGCGATCCTGGCCGGTCTGGTGGCGCTCACGCTCCTGGCGGGGTGCTTCGGCCCCTCAGAGATCCCGGACGAGCAACTCAGCGAGTCTGCCAACTACACGTGGGATCAGGACGCGGCCGCCGCCTACAGTCTCGATCGATCGACCTACGCGGCCGTCTTCAACGTCACCAACCGCACGACGGTTGCGGTCCACAGTCGCGACGCCCTCGGCGTCGAGAGCTCCATCGGGATCAGCGCATTGCAGTACCGCTTTCGCAACGGGACCATCGTCAACGCGACGCACCCCGGCCTGAACGCCACGCGTAGCCAGGACCGCACGCGGATCGCGCTTCCGACGCGAAACGGGAGCGTCGCCTTCACCGCGGCTCGCAGTGGCAAGCAGTTCGGCGTCCCCGTGGCAGTTGCCGGCGCGCAGGCGATCACGCTCCCGCCAGGGGCCCGCGTCGGCGTTCCGCTCCTCTCGCAGGTCAGCCCCGGTAACTACACCACCAGCGTGTCGGACGGGCGGATGACCGTCCGGTGGGCGAACCAGACAGGCGGCACCATCCGCGTCCAGTACTACCTCCAGCGCGACCTGCTGCTGTTCTCCGTCATCCTGCTCGGCGGCCTGGCGATCGGTCTCGGTGGGGCCATCTACTACCTCCGGCAGATTCGCCAGCTGGAGTCCCAGCGCGAGGCGATCGGCCTCGACGTCGACCAGGAAGACGACGATCCGCGCGACCGTGGCCCGCCGCCGGGTATGCGGTGACGCGCACCCGCCTCGCCGATCTGGGCCAGGCCCGCTGGGTTGATAGGCGCGCGGGCCGAACCCTCGGGCGATGAAGGTCGCCCTGGTCACCGTCGGCGACGAGATTCTCGACGGCGACACCGTCAACACGAACGCCGCCTGGCTCGGCCAGCGGCTCGCCGACCGGGGCGTCGACGTCGAGCGGATCACTGTCGTCCCCGACCGGACGGCCGACATCGCCCGCGTCGTCAACGAGTACCGCGCCGAGTACGACGCCGTGATCGTCACGGGTGGACTCGGCCCGACGCACGACGACGTGACGATGGAGGGCGTCGCGGCGGCCGTCGGCGTCGAGATGGCCGAGAGCGAGGCCGCGGCGGAGTGGCTGGCCGCGGACGGGTACGCACACGCCGACCTGACCGAGCGGACGACCTGGCTGCCGACGGGGGCAGACCTGTTGCCCAACCCCGAGGGGGTGGCACCCGGCTGCGTCGTCGACGGCGTTTACGTCCTCGCGGGCGTTCCCGCGGAGATGAAGGCGATGTGGGCGGAGGTCGCCGACGACTTCGCCGGCGAGCCACGGACGGTCGAGGTGGTCCACGCCGCCGAACCGGAGAGTGCCCTGATCGACCGCGTCGGGGCGGTGCGCTCCCGGTTCGGGGTCGACGTGGGCAGCTACCCCGGCGAGACGGTGCGTCTGAAGGTCTCCGGCAGGGACGCCGACGCCGTCGACGCGGCAGCCGGGTGGCTCCGCGAACGCGTCGAGCCACCCGCCGACCACGACTGAGGACGCCTCAGCGGTAGAAGTAGTGCAGCCAGAGGGCGGTCAGGAGGATGCCGCCACCGCCGACTGCGAGACCCGCTGCGCTCACGATGCCGGTGTCGACGCCCGCGTCGGCCGCGAGAACCGCAAGTGCTGTCATGCGAGCGGCTTTGCAGGGAGCCGCCGTAAAGCCGTCGTTCCGGGTCGCTTTTGGTCGCGTCGCCGCTAGGGGTGCCCGATGAGACGCGTTGGCGTCGTCGTCAACCCGATCGCCGGCATGGGTGGGCGGGTCGGCCTCAAGGGGACCGACGACGCGTACGCCGAGGCCCGGTCGCGCGGTGCGGAGCCGCGCGCCCCCGACCGGGCGCGTCGGGCACTGAGAGCGCTACACGACGCCGATCCGACGGTCGAGGTCCTGACCTACGGTGGCGTCATGGGCGAGACGGTCGCGAGGGACGCGGGCTTCGACCCGGTCGTGGTCGGGGCCCCCGACGGCGGGATCGGCGAGACGGACGCCGCGGACACCCGCGCGGCGGTCCGTGCCCTGACCGAGCGCGACGTCGATCTGCTCCTGTTCGTCGGCGGAGACGGGACCGCCGTCGACGTGGCGGAGACACTCAATGAGTGCGACGACGACACGCCCATGCTGGGGGTCCCGGCCGGCGTGAAGGTCTTCTCGGGGGTCTTTGCAGTGACGCCCGGCGCCGCCGGCCACGCCGCAGCCACCTTCGATCGGACGGAGACTGCGGAGATCAACGACGTCGACGAGACCGCGTACCGCGAGGGCCAAGTTCGGTCTGAACTCCGTGCCCTCGCTACCGTCCCGATCGTGGAGGAGCGACAGGCCAGCAAGCAACTCGGCGGCGGGAGCGTGGCGGGGCTCGCCGAGGGGATGGCCGAGGACGTCGAGCCGGGGACGACGTACGTTCTGGGCCCCGGGAGCACCGTGGGCGCCGTCGCAGAGCACCTCGGGTTCGACGCGACGCCCCTCGGCGTCGACGTCTGGCGCGACGGCGACGTCCTGGTCCGCGACGGAAGTGAGGCGGAGATCCTCGCGGCACTCGGCGACGACAACGTCATCGTCGTCTCCCCGATCGGCGGCCAGGGATTCGTCTTCGGGCGGGGCAACCAACAGCTCTCCCCTGCCGTCATCCGGCGGGCCGACCTGGCGGTCGTCGCCTCCCGGAGCAAACTCGACGACCTCGGCGTCCTCCGCGTCGACACCGGCGATCCCGACCTCGACGAGTCCCTCCGAGGGTGGATGCGCGTCCGCGTCGGGCGCGTCGAGCAGCGACTGATCGAAGTCGTGTGAGTGCGACCCGCCGTCACGGGCGTATAACGTCCCCGGGTGACATAGGCATATTCGGTCGCACCATTTAGGACGTAAGGACAAGGTTAAGGTACTCCAGGTTACACGAATCGGTATGAAAACCCGGAAAGTCCAGCGGCTCGGCCCCTCTACGCTCGCCATGACGCTCCCGGCGGAGTGGGCACAGGCGCACGACGTCGAGAAGGGCGACGAGGTGTCGCTCCGGGTCGGCGGCAAGGGGACGCTAACCGTCATGCCGGAGTCGGTCCAGACCGAGGAGTCAGAGGCCGTCATCAAGGCCTCGAACCTCGACGCGGAGTCGGTCGAGCGGGCCATCGTCGCCCAGTACGTCCTGGGCCGTCGGATCATCCACGTCGAGGTCGGAGAGGGCGAGACCCTGGAGAGTGCCCACATCAACGCGGTCTACAACGCCGAGACCCAGCTCATGGGCCTCGGCGTCATCGAGGAGACGCCCGACAGCATCGCCATTCGCTGCTCGGTCGATCCCGAGGACTTCACGCTGAACAACCTCCTCGAACGCCTGGAGTCAACCGGGAGCACGATGCGCAACGAGGCAGTCAAGGCCCTGGCGCACGGCAACCCCGACCTCGCCCAGCGCGCCCTCAACCGGGAGCGCCAGGCGAACAAGATCTTCGTCCTCCTCCTGCGACTGATCTTCACGGCCTACCAGAACCCCAACCTCGCTCGCGCGGTGGGGCTGGAGGACGGCTTCCCCCTCATCGGGTACCGCTCGATCGCCAAGAACCTGGAGCTGACGGCGGACAACGCCGAGGACATCGCCGAGATCGTCCTCGACGCAGAGGGTCACGAACTGGCCGTCGACAGCAGCGTCATGCGGCGCATCCGGGAGTTCACCGACGAGGTCAACGAAATCACCGAACTCGCGGTCGAAGCGGCCGTCGAACGCGACTACGACGCCGCCATCGAGGTGCGGAGCCGGTTCAGCGACATCAGCGATCGCGAGCGCGACATCCTGACCGACCTGCCCGAGATGGAGAACGAGCACCTCCTCCAGGTGCGCGAAGTGCTCGTCAGCCTCCAGCAGACCGCCCAGTACGCGGTCCGGAACGCCGAGATAGCCACGAATCTGGCACTCAACGAAGAGTCGGACCACATCTCGATCACCTGACGGCGGCCCAACAACAGATTCTCGCGCCAGGGCGTCACCCGCCCCCGATCAGCCGAGGAGCCCGCCGTCGTCTGTCGTCTCCGTCTGAGTTGGCGTCTCCTCGGTCGTCTCCGTGGGCGGTGCCGTGTTCGTCGACCCGTCCGCTGTCGTCGTTTCGGTCGACTCGGTGGACGTCGAGTCGTCGGTGTTCGTCGCGTCCCCGCCCGAATCGGCCGTCCCCTCGCCGTCGCCGGCAGCCTCGGTACTCTCGGCTGCCGTCGCGTTTCCGGACAGGCCGTCGACGTCCTTGGTCCCGAAGATGTCCGTTTCGATGGTGGTCTGGTGGTCGAGTTGGTCGACGTCGAGACGGATCGGATCGACGGACTGGCCCAGGGCGTCGGTCGTGTCCGGATCGAGGAGCAGGTAGAAGTCGATGGTGAGGGTCGTGACCTGATCGCGTTCCAGGTGACTGACCCACCAGTCGTCGAGACGCTCGTTCTGGATCACGGTCGTGGCCTCGAGGGTCGTCTCGGTCCTGCCGGGGATGGCGTAGGGATCCTCGGTCGTGCCGCTGCCGACCTCGACGCCGTTCATCTCGATCGTGTAGCCGATCTCGGAGACGGTGTACGGGTAGACCTTCGGGTTGTAGACGGTGAAGGCCATGTCGAGTGGCGTCTCCTGGCGGGTGACGTTCTCGCCGTAGGTGGCACTCGTCTCGTTGATAAACAGGACCGGATCGGAGACGACCGGCTGGTTCGCGGCGATCGGTCGCGTCGTGGAGTCGTTGAACTGCCCCACGATGTCCGTCTCGATGGTCTGTTCCTGGGGCAGCGAGATGTCGTTGCCGCCCAGCAGGCCGTGAGAGACGGCGACGTCGACGTACACCGACGTCGTCTCGCCGTTGCTGACGTGGGTGAACCACCAGGCGGGGATGCGGGTGTTGTTCATCTGGGTCCGGAAGGGGATCTCTGTCGTCCCGGTGTCCAGCGACAGTCCCTCCTTGTGCCCCGCAGCCATCGCCACGTCGTTCATCTCGATGGCGTAGTCGACGGAGAGCCCACCAAGGCTGACCCCGATGGGGTTCGGGTTCGTCACCGTCAGATTCGTGTCGATGGTCGTCGTCGCGTCGTCGACGGCGGCGAACTGATTCTCGACGCCGTCGACCGACGGCGCACCGAGAACCCCCACCGCGACGCCCACCACGACCAGCACGACGAGTCCGAGGACGCCGATCCCGGCGTACGTGGCCGCGCGTCGAAGAGGTATCATCGACCGACTGGACCGACCGCACTCTCAAAGGTCCTGTGACTCTGTCCGGTGGCGAGTCCCGTGGCTGGCTCGACGCCCCGCTTCGAATGAACTAAGTGCGGACCGCCGGAATTCTCGCCAATGACTTCGGCCACGACCGCGACGGACCTCGGCTTCGGCCTGGCCATCGCTTTCGGCGCGCTCTCGATCCTGGCCGCGCTTGGGACGACGGCGACCTCGTACGTGTACGCACTGAACGGTGCCCACGCGATGCAAACCCTCTCTGGCGTGAGCGTCGCCCTCGCCATCGTCTTCGGGGCCGTCGCCATCGCGGCGATGCACGTGTACGGCGAGTGAACGCACGAGGGACGAAGCGTTAAGAGTCTCAAATTCCTAGCCCCGCTGATGACGGACCTGAGCGAGGAGGACCGCCGCATCCTCGAGTACCTTCGTGACAGCGTGACCCGCGGGAAACGGTACTTCCGCGCCAAGCACATCGCCGAGGGGATCGGCCTGACCTCCAAACAGGTCGGCGCGAGGCTGCCGAAGCTCGCCGAGGAGACCGAGGAGGTCGACATCGAGAAGTGGGGGCGGGCGAAGTCGACGACCTGGCGCGTCACCACGAGTTAGCCGGCGACTTTTTGCCGAGCGGCGTCGTTGCTCACGCATGACCGTTCGCGTCGAGCGCGTCGTCGAGGTTCCCGCGGACCGGGACGCAGTCTGGGGGTTCGTCGCTGATCCCGATCACCGCGCCCGAGCGATCAGCGTCGTCAGGAACTTCGAGGAGGCCGAGGATGGGACGATCACCTGGCACGTCGCACTGCCCATCCCGGTGATCGATCGGACCATCGCCGTCGAGACCGAGGAGCAGCACCGCGACCCACCGCGGTCCGTCCAGTTCGTCGGCCGCTCGCGGGCGATGCACGTCCGCGGGGAGCACGAACTCGACGAAACCGACGGGGGCACCCGACTCACGAGTCGGTTCACCGTCGACGGCCGCCTTCCCGGCGTCGAGCGATACTTCGAGGGACGCCTCGACGAGGAACTCGACAACCTCGAGGCGGCGCTCGCGGACCACCTCGGCCTCGACGAGGAGGACTGGGCGTGAAGCTGGCGCTCGCGCAGATTGAGGTCCGCGGCGGTGACGTGGGGGGAAACGTCGGCCGCGCCGTCGACGCGGTCGAACGCGCCGCGGATCGCGGCGCAGACCTGGTCGTCCTTCCGGAACTCTTCACCGTGGGCTACTTCGCGTTCGAGTCGTACGCTCGGACCGCCGAGCCCCTCGACGGCGAGACGCTCCAGCGACTGGGCGACGTCGCGGCCGCTCAGAACGTCGCAGTCCTCGCCGGGAGCGTCGTCGAGGACCTCGCCGCGTCCCACGAGGCGGGCGTCGACACGCCAGCCGCCGACGGCTACGCCAACACGGCGGTCTTCCTCGACCGTACCGGCGACCGCCGGGCTGTCTATCGGAAGCACCACCTCTTCGGCTACGATTCGGCGGAGACCGACCTGCTGACGCCGGGCGAGCGCGTCGAGACCGTGGACTTCGCGGGCTTTACCGTGGGCACGACGACCTGCTACGACCTCCGGTTCCCCGAACTATACCGCGACCTGGTGGAGGCGGGCGCGACGCTCGTGCTCGTCCCGAGCGCCTGGCCGTACCCGCGCGTCGAGCACTGGCGTCTCCTCCCCCGGGCGCGGGCCGTCGAGAATCAGTGCTACGTCGCAGCGGTCAACGGCGTCGGGTCCTTCCCGGACGCCGACCTCCTCGGTCGGTCGACCGTCTACGATCCCTGGGGAACGCCGGTGGCCGGTGCTGCGGAGGAACCGGCGCTCGTGACGGTGGACGTCGATCCCGAGCGAGTCGAACGCGTCCGCGGGGAGTTTCCCGCGCTGGCCGACCGACGGTAAGGTCTGCCTGTGCCAGTCGCGCCGTCCGAACCGCCGGGAGGCGAGGGTTTATCCGGCGGGGCCAGCATAGCTTTCACTGCCGGCGAGGCGCTTTTCACGTCGACCCGGCAACCAACTGCTCGGCCTCGCGGCACCACTCGTGGCGACACGATCGGCCCGGCGGCGACCGCGCGCACGTCCGGACGGTCGCCGCCAGCCTCCTCGTCCCGGCACTCACTCCTCGTCAGTCGTGATTTCGGCCGACAGTCCCTGGGCGAGCTGGATCTCCTCGGCGTTGTTGACCGTCCAGGCCGTCCGGTCGGTCACGGCCTCGATGACCTCGCGGGCGTGTGGCGACCCCTTGCCCGACTGCTTGACGCCACCGAAGGGCAGTTGCACCTCGGCGCCGATGCACGGGAGGTTGGCGTAGGCGAGCCCCACCTCGGCACGGTCCCGGTAGTAGTTGATCTCGCGGTAGTCCTCGCTCACGATAGCCCCGGCCAGGCCGTACGGCACGTCGTTGTGGATCTCGACGGCACGCTCGATGCCGCCCTCGTACTCCAGCAGGGCGACGTGCGGACCGAACACCTCCTCGCGGATGCAGCGCAGGTCGGGGTCGTAGTCGATCTCGTAGACGAACGGGCCGGCCCAGTGCCCGCCGTCGTGACCGTCCGGAATCTCCGACTCGTCGAGGTCGGCGCGGTCGACGAGGACGGTCGCGCCTTCCGTTCGCGCGAGGTCGTTGTACTCGTGGAACTTCTCGATCTGTCGCTCGTCGATGACCGGGCCCATGAAGGTGTCCGGATCGAGAGGATCACCCACGGCCACGCGCTCGGCCAGGCCGACGAACCGGGACTTGAACGCGTCGTAGACGTCCGCGTGAACGATCAGCCGCTCCGAGGAGACGCAGCGCTGACCGGTCGTCTTGAACGACGACATCACGGCGGCCTGGACGGCCGTGTCGAGGTCGGCCTCGGCCGAGATCACGAGGGCGTTCTTGCCCCCCATCTCGCAACTGAACGTCCGGCCGGGTTCGCCGCCGAGCTGTCCCGCGACGTCGTGGCCGACTTCGGCCGAACCGGTGAACAGGACCGTGTCGACCCGCGAGTCGTCGACGATGGCCGCCCCCGCGTCACCCATCCCCTGGACGAGGTTGAAGACGCCGTCGGGAATCCCCGCGTCGTCGAACATCTCCGCGACGATCTCGCCACACCAGGGGGTTTGCTCGGCAGGCTTCCAGACGACCGTGTTGCCCTCGACGAGGGTCACGGCCATGTGCCAGAACGGGATCGCGACGGGGAAGTTCCAGGGCGTGATGCAGCCGACGACGCCGCGAGGCGAGCGGCGCATGTAGGCGTCCTTCTGGGCGATCTCGGAGGGCACCACGTCGCCGTGGGGGTGGCGCGCGTTGCCGGCGGCCCACTCGACCATGTGCCAGGCTTCCGTCACGTCGGCTTTCCCCTCGCCGATCTCTTTCCCACACTCCTTCGTGACGACCTCGCCGAGTTCCTGGTGACGGTCGCGGAGTTCGTGGAAGATGTCCCAGAGGTACTCAGCGCGGTCGACGTAGGAGTACGACCGCCACTCCTCGAAGGCGGACGCAGCGGCCTCGACCGCCGCCGCCACGTCCGCCTCGGTTCCCCTGGCGAACGCGCCGAGTGACTCGCCAGTGGCCGGGTTCTCGCTCTCGAAGGTGTCTGCGCCGTGGCCACCGGTCCACTCGCCGTCCACGTAGTGGCCGGTGGGCGAAGTGCCGTCGCTCATTCGTTCGCCGGACTACGCGGCGGCGACTCAAAAAGCCACGTCGCCGGTGTCCCGCCGTCGGATCGTCGCCAGGAGGACGCCACCGACGCCCGCGCCGTGGACCACGCCGACGAGGACGCCGATCACCGCGCCGGTCGGGAGTGACGCGTCGGCGGTCCAGGCCGCCACCGCCCCGATGCCCACACCGATCACGACGCCGAAGAATGCGCTGCCACCGAGAACCCTGATGGCGAGGTTCGCCTTCCCCCGGTTCACCTCTGCGAGGCGGCCGGCGCCGGCCCCCACGACCAGACCCCCGCCGGTGCTGAAGCCCGTTACCGAGGCCGTGGGAACGGACAGCAGGACGGCCGTCGTCGTCCCGAGGGCTGCGCCGAAAACGAGGCCCACGACGACGCCGATCCCGGGGAGCGACTGCGTCGACTCGGCCATACACGGGTCTCGCGGGGGCACCGCCGTAACCGTTGCGTCGTCACGTCCCGTCGCGGGCGGCCACCGCCGCGTCGAAGTGGCGCCGCTCGATCAGCACGTCCTCGGCACGGTCCGCCGCGCTGTCGGGATCGACGGTCGACGCGACCTCCCGGATCGCTCGCAACGACGCGTCGCGGACGAGGGCCGCGAGGTCGGCGCCGCTCGCGCCCTCCGTCGCCGCTGCCACGGCGTCCAGATCGACGTCGGCAGCCAGCGGTCGGTCGCTCGCGTGGACGGCCAGGATTTCGCGACGGGCGGCCGCGTCGGGGAGTGCCACCTCGACGTGGTGCTCGAGGCGCCCGGGCCGGAGGAGGGCCGGGTCGATGGCGTCGGGCCGGTTCGTCGCCGCGAGGACGACCAGGTTCGGATTCTCGGCGGCGGCGTCGAGTTCCGTCAGGAGTTGCGAGACGACGCGCTCGGTCACCTCGTGGCTCTCGCCGCGGCGGCCGGCGACCGCGTCGAGTTCGTCGACGAAGACGATCGAGGGGGCGGTCTGGCGAGCCCGGTCGAACAGGTCCCGGACTGCCTGCTCGCTCTCGCCGACGTAGCGGTCCAGCAGTTCCGGACCCGCGACGCTGACGAAGTTGACCCCCGTCTCCCCGGCGATGGCCCGCGCGAGGAGTGTCTTGCCGGTCCCCGGCGGGCCGGAGAGGAGGACGCCCGTCGGTGGGTCCGTCGCGGCGGCCTCGAACAGCGGGCCGTAGGCGAGCGGCCACTGCACGGCCTCGCGGAGGCGGGCCTTGGCGTCGGCCAGGCCGCCGACGTCGTCGAAGTCGACGGTCGGGCGCTCGGAGACGTAGGCGCGCATCGCCGAGGGTTCCACCGCGGCCAGCGCGTGCTCGACGTCCGCCGCCTCGATGCGGAGCGGGTCCCTGTCGGTCCGGAGCGCCGTCAGCGCCGCCTCGCGGACGAGGCTGGCCAGATCTGCGCCCACGAACCCGTGCGTCCGCGCCGCCAGGGAGGCCAAGTCGACGTCGTCTGCGAGGGGCGCCTCGCGAGTGTGGACCGCCAGTATCTCGCGGCGCCCGCTCTCGTCGGGGACGCCGATCTCGACCTCGCGGTCGAAGCGTCCGCCGCGGCGTAGCGCGGGGTCGACGGCGTCCACGCGGTTGGTCGCGCCGACGACGATGACGCGCTCGGTCTCCGCCAGGCCGTCCATCAGGGTCAGCAACTGGGCGACGACGCGGTTCTCCATGTCCGCCTCCTCGTCGCGCGTCCCCGCGATGGAGTCGATCTCGTCGACGAAGAGGATCGCCGGCGCGTTCGCCGCGGCGCGGTCGAAGGCCTCCCGGAGACGCTCTTCGGACTCGCCCTTGTACTTCGAGACGATCTCCGGGCCGGAGATGGCCTCGAAGTAGGCGTCGACCTCGTTGGCGACCGCCCGGGCGATGAGGGTCTTGCCGGTGCCGGGCGGGCCGTAGAGGAGGACGCCCCGCGGCGGGTCGATACCGAGACGGCCGAACAGTTCGGGTTCTGCCAGGGGGAGTTCGATCGTCTCGCGAACGTGTTCGAGTTCCCGGTCCAGCCCGCCGATGTCCTCGTAGGTCGTTCCCCCGTCGCGGTCCTCCCCGGCGTCACTGTCGTCGACGGATCGGGGGTCGACGACCTCCGTGGTGAGCGTGACGGCCGTCTCGTCCGTCACCCGGACGGAGTCTCCCGGGCTGGCGTCGGTGACGACGAACTGTCCGAGTCCCTCGAGGTGGAGTCGCTTGCCCGGCCGCAGGAGACGGTCGACCAGTCGCTCGTGGACGGTCCCGGTGTCGGCGGCCGCGTCCGCGTCGTCGTTCGCCGGTGCGAGCGCCACAGCGGACGCGTCCTCGACGCTGGCCGTCCGCACGGCGACGCGCTCGCCGACGGTCGTGCCGGCGCTGGCTCGCGTGTCGCCGTCGATCCGGACGACGTCCGCGTCGCCCTCGCCGGGCCACACCTTCGCGACCGTGAGCGACTCGCCCTCGATGACGACGGGGTCACCGCTCAGGACGCCGAGGTCACGCTGGACGTGAGGCGGGAGGCGGGCGATTCCGCGGCCGGCGTCGCGTTTGTGCGCCGGCTGGACGCGGACCCTGACCTCGCCAGCGGCGGCTGTCATGCCGGGAGCTAGGCCGCGGGCCGCCAAAGTCCCTGCGCACCCGTGACGGAGTAACGCATTTACGGGTTGCCGGCGGACCACCTACCATGGTGTCGACGACCACGCGCGACGAAATGACGTGGTACGAGTGCGAGGAGTGCGGGCTCCTCTTCGACTCGAAGGACGACGCCCGCCAGCACGAGTCCAACTGCGACTCGGAGGATCCCTCCTACATCCAGTAACTCGGCCGACGCCCGCGACGCGGCGCCAAAGAGTCGGTGGCCACGCCCACCGCTCAGTCACCGGCGACCAGTTCGTAGGACCGCTCGCCCATCTCGTCCTCTGCGAAGACGAACACGCGCCCGTCGACGGTATCGAAGTCGGCCTCGACGGTCACCCGGATGCCGCCCCGACGGACCCACACGCCCGGGAAGACCGTCGTCTCCTCGCCCTGGTCGAGGATCACCCTTCCGACGCCGCTGGATTCGAGTATCTCGTCTTCGGTCGTTCGCTCGTCGACGTAGACGAGAACCCCTTGCGTCCCGGAGGCGTCGGTGACGAGGACGTGGACGTCCTTGCCTGGTGCGGGCTGGACGGATCCCTCCGCCACGGTCGGAACACCGCGATAGAAGACCCGCCGACCGTCCGTGTATTCGACCTCGACGCCGTCCTCGGCGAGTTCGACCGGCAGGGTGTCCGGTGGCACCTCCGAATGCGCAGTCATCACCCAGACGTCGGTGCTCGGCGCCTAAAGCCACCGTGGATTCGGCCCAGTCGCGACGCCCGGTCGGGCGCGCTCGGCGCAACCACCACAGGTAAATACTGGCGTGTGAGACTGTGGGTAACGATGGAGGGACAGGCGCGGGCGCCCGCCGCCGGCACGGTCCTGAACGCGCTGGCGACGGGGACGGGGTCGGCCTTCGCCATCGACGCGTACACGACGGCGACGGTCGATCTGAGCGACGGCGACGGCGTCGAGGGGCACGTGGCCGACGCCCCCGACGCGGACACGCGACTCATCGAGCGGTGCGTCGAGCGCGTCACGGACCGGTTCGGCGACGGTGAGGGTGGCACCGTTCGAACCGAGAGCGAGGTGCCGATGGCCTCGGGGCTCAAGAGTTCGTCGGCGGCCGCGAACGCGACCGTGATGGCGACGCTTTCCGCCCTGGACGCGGTCGACGCGGTGGACCGGGAGGAGGCGGCTAGAATCGGCGTGGACGCTGCACGCGACGTCGGCGTGACCGTCACTGGGGCCTACGACGACGCCAGCGCGAGCATGCTCGGCGGCGTGACCGTGACGGACAACGACCGCGACGAGGTCCTGACCCGCGAGACGGTCGACTGGCACGTCCTCGTCTGGACGCCGCCCGAGCGAGCTTTCAGTGCGGACGCCGACGTCGACCGGTGTCGCCAGATCGCCCCGGTCGCCGACCTCGTGGCAGATCTCGCCCTCGACGGCAACTACGCGAGCGCGATGACGGTGAACGGCCTCGCCTTCTGTGCGGCTCTCGAGTTTCCGCCGGGCCCGATCGTCGACGCCCTGCCGGACGCGGCGGGTGCGTCACTGTCCGGGACGGGGCCCAGTTTCACGGCCGTCGGGTCGACCGAGGCGCTCGACGCCGTCCAGCAGCGGTGGAGCGCCCGCGATGGCGACTGCATGCGGACGACCACGCAGACGCAGGGGACCACAGTCACATGACCGACGAGACCACGGAGGGAGCGACAGGCGTACAGCCAGAGGAGATGTCTCTCGACGAACTCCGCGACGAGATCCGCGAGATCGACCACGACATCGTCGAGTTGATCGCGCGGCGGACCTACGTCGCCGACACCATCGCCCGCGTCAAGGACGACCGGGGACTGCCCACGACGGACGAGGCCCAGGAGCAGCGCGTCATGGACCGCGCCGGCGACAACGCCGAGCAGTACGACGTCGACGCGAACCTGGTGAAGGCGATCTTTCGCCTGTTGATCGAGCTGAACAAGGTGGAGCAACGAGAGAGCATGTAGCCAGCTAACTACCTACCCACGCCGCTCCATTCGATAGGTCGAGTCTCCAGAATGTATGCCAGCCCCCGACCGAATAGATATCCAACTATACCAACGGGAACTCCATACAGGAGACCACCTTGCAAACCGTAATGAACGTACTGCCGGAGAGTCGGGGTCCCCACCGTGGCGATATTTCCGCTGAGGAAATATCCCAGTAGCGGAGCGACAGGGAGGGCAGCCCCGACTAGTACACCACTGTTCCGATACGTACTCGCCACTACCAGGACCAACAGAAGCAGAATGGCGAAAATCAAGTTGTAATTCGTACTGAGCCATGTATTGAACGCGTCTTCCAGTTTGCCAGTGTCGTTGAGAAGCACATACAGGCCAATCGATAGCCCGAGAGAGATGGCCAGAAATATCCCGGCTCGCGCCACTGAAGCCCCGATGAGGATGGTCCTCCGACGGTCGTTCCACATACATTCCGGTTTCGGCCTAGACGCATTAACTCCACTTTACACCCAAGTAGAGATTTGACCTATTAATCGGTCGATGTCACGGGAATTCGTCGTAGATGGACGACCGATGGCCGACGGCGCCGACCTGCATCACCCGGTTGTCGCGGTCGAATCGGACGATAGCCCGGTAGTCACCGACTCGCAACGACTGCCACGGTTTCGCTCCCGTCAACGGTTTGGCGAAGTCCGGTGGGTCGCGAAATTCGTTGGTTACCACGTCGTCGAGTTTGTCGAGAACGCGCTGTTGTGTGTCGGCGTCAAGTACCTCCATCCCCTCGGCCGCTCGTTCGGAGAGTTCCCACCGCCACCCCTCCTCACTCATCTGTGCCGAATCGCTCTCGGGCTTCGTCGGCACTCACCGTCTCGCCCTCCTCGAACTGCCGTTCGCTCTCCAGCAGGTCTTCGAGTGCCCGCTTCGAGAGCCGTGTCCCGTACACCGCGTCCCGAAGGGCCTCGCGCATGAACTCCGACCGCGAATTGTATCCCTGCTCCTGCCACTGTTCGTCCAAATCAGCGAGGAAGCCCTCGGGGAGTCGGAGGTTGACCTTCTCGTCGTTCCCGTCGGCAGTCGCATCCGACTGTGCCATATCAAGTAGTACGTCCGTACTACACAAGAAGTTTTGGCTATCTCATACGCTGACGTATTTGTCAGACGCGGTGACAGGGAAAAAGCGGCAATTCACGCAGATTCTGTTACACCAGTCCAGAACCTGAACAAGGTCGAACAGCGGGAGAGCCGGTGAGGACGGGTACCGGGTCGACGGCGCTCCGGGTCTCGAGCCAGCCTGATCCGTTCAGTAGTCCCAGAGCCGGGCGATCCGATCGCCGATGCCCGGATGTCGTTCCTGGAGCACGTCGACGTCTCGCTCGCCGTCGACGTTGACCACGTGGACCTCCCCGCGGCGTCCCCCGTAGACGTCCTGGAAGTCGTAGACCACGCCGTAGACGTCGACGGACGCTGGGACCCCGTCCGCGTCACGGAGGAACGCGACCTGGCGGTCGACGTTGTACTCGACGAGGTGATTGATGGCTGCGTCTCTGTCGAGGTCGTCGGGGAGGGCGTCGACGCCGTCCGCGAGCATCGGTTCGAGCACCGAGAGACAGTGCTCGATGCCCGGCGGTTCGCTCACGCCGTCGGTCAGCGCGTCGTAGGTGGCGGTGACGGCGCCACAGCCGGTGTGGCCGACCACGACGGCCGTCTCGGTCCCGGTGTGTTCGATCGGGTAGAGCACGTCCCCGGAGACGGCCCGCCCATCGTCGGTCCGCTGCACGACCCGGTTGCCGATGTTGCCGACCGAAAAGAGGTGGCCCGGCCGGTCGTTGCCCCAGAGGTGGTCCTGGAGCACCCGCGAGTCGGAGCAGCACACCGTCACGGCGTCCGGGTGCTGGCTCTCCTGGAGGTCGTCGAAGCGGTCGGCGACCGCCCGGGCGTGGGCCTCGTTGCCCGAGAGGAGGTCGTCGATGGTCTCGCTCATACCAGACGATTCCGAGAGAAGGGTGAAAAACGCTCCCGAATCCGGTGAGACTCGCCTGACCGGTCCGTCACGTGCCACATACCGTGGCTCACGCCCGATCCGGGTACGTGCTGGCCAGGTCGTCGAGGGCGTCGTGGCGCTCGACGGTGTGGGGAGCGGTCAGCGGAGAGACGCTGACGTCGCCGTCGACGACGGCCCGGCGGTCGGTCCCCGGTTCGTCGGGGATCTCGCCCTCGGCCATGAGTGACCAGATTTCGTCCTCGAGTTCGATCCGGTCCCCGTCGTGGGTGGCCCGCATCCGGTAGACCGTCGAGGGCCGCGTGATCGCCATGCCGGTCTCGCCCCCCTCCGCGGGGGGCGCGTTGACGTTGAGGTAGTCGGCCCGGTCGAAGACCCCGGCACCGAGGGCGTGGTCGGCGAGGTGCCTGGCGGCCCGGGTGGCCTCCTGGAACGACTCGTAGGCCACGTTGACCTCGCCGAAGGCGGTGTCGTCGGCGACGGGGACGTACAGCGAGACGGCAATCGCGGGCACGTCGAAGAAGGCGCTCTCGACGGCGGCGCTCACGGTCCCGGAGCGTCCGAGAACGTACGCGCCGAGGTTCGCCCCCTCGTTGCAGCCAGCCACGACGAGGTCCGTCTCGGGGACGAGCGCTTCCAGTCCGGCGACCACGCAGTCCGCAGGTGTGCCGTCGACGACGTACCCGAGGTCGTGCTCGCCGACGGCGACCGACCGCGAGAGCTGTCGCCCGACTGCGCTCTGATCGTCGGCCGGTGCGACGGCGACCACGTCACCGACCCGGGAGAGGGCGTCGTAGAGCGCCCGGAAGCCGGTCGAATCGATCCCGTCGTCGTTGGTCAGGAGGATCTGCGGACCGCCCATGTGCACCCCAGCGGCGGTGGTCGCAAAAGCGTGCCGCTCGGCCGGAATCGGCCGCCGCGACCGACCCTGGCGGCGATCAGGCCGGGATGCGCTCGACGACCGTCTCGGCGTCGACCACTAGATTGTAGGCCTCCTCGTCGTCGTTCCAGAGGACGAGGACGTTTTCGAACCGCAGTAGGTCGCCGTAGTCGGTGGCCCGGAGCGCCTCGTTGAGCGAGGAGGCCTCGGTACAGACCGCGAAGTGGTCCACCCGCTGACTGCCGTCGCCGACGAGGTAGAGCGGATTGGCCTCTGGTGCCGAGAGGTCGTGGCTCAGCTTGATCCCGACGCAGTCGATCCGTTCAGTGACGTGATCCGCCATGCCGGCCATCGGGGCCTCCCGCGCGGGGTCTGGCGTGAAGTCGATCCGCTGGCGGCCGTCGGTCCGCAGCAGCGAGTAGGCGTACTGGACGTCGACGTTGACGAATTCACCGTCACCCGGCTGCCCGTCCGGGTCGGCCTCGGCGCGCGTCCCCCCGTCCAAGCGACGCTGGAAGGGCGGGACTGCGAGGTCCGGCTCGACGTCGAAGGACCACGTCTCGCTCGCGGGAGTCCGGCCGGGCCAGAGCCGGACCGTGGGTGCGTACACCGTCGCGCCGTGGTCGGCTTCGAGGGTCCGTTCGACCGCTCGCAGCCCAGCGGCCGTGTTTCGATCGGCCGGTGCCACGGCGACGAGGGTTCCGTCCTCGGCCAGGGCGTCGACGTAGCGGCCGGCCACCGCAGCGGGGTCCCCCAGTTCCGAGAGGACGTTCGAGAACAGGACGAGGTCGTACGCACCCTCGGGCTCGAAGACCTCGGCGGTCTCCCGGTGCAGGTCGACGTGGACGTTCCGACCGAGGTCGGCCGTCAGCGACTCGAACACGTCGGCCGCGGCGCTCGGCTCGACCGCGTGGTAGTCGACGAGGACGTCGGCGGGGACGAGGTCTGCGAGCCCGAGGGCCGGACCGCCGACGCCAGCGCCGACGTCTAACACCCGGAGATGGCCCGGAAGCAGGCCGTCGGCCGCGAGCGACGCGAGGACGTATTGGGCGGTCGCGTAGGCTGCAGGCAGGTGGTAGACTGCGAAGCCGAGCGCCGTCTCGTACTCGTAGTCGACTGCCTCGCCACGGAGGTAGCGTTCCTTCAGGCTGCGAATCCGGTCACGGAGGTCGTCCCCACTCGCACCGTCCGGCCAGCCGGCGCCGTATGTCTCGACGAGCAGTTCCTCCAGCGCTTCGGAGTGCGCCGGTGGGAGTGCGTCGACGCCGTCGAACGAACAGTCGATCGCCGCAGTCGACGCCGGCGCGAACGTCCCGTCCGCGCGCTCGACGAAGGACAGGTCGACGGCCGCCTCCCGCAGGACCTGCCGGACGGCCGCGGGATGGGGCTGGTCCGCCACGTACTCCGCGATCTCCTCGGGGTCGACTGGGCGGACGTTCTGGAGGTACTTGGCGTTCGAGCGCACCTGCTCGCGCTGGTCGTCGTTCATCGGGGTGCCCTCCGGGGGATCATCGGCCGGCGTCCTCGTACAGTCCCTCGAAGGTATCGATGTCGGCGTCTGCCAGGTCGCGGGCCGCAGCGGCGACGTCCTCGGCCCCGTCGAAGGCCGACTGAATGTCCGAATAGACGCGGGCGTCGCCACCCGTCACCTGGTCGACGAGCGACTCGAGGTCCGCCGAGATGGGGGTGTGGAGTTCCGTAGGCACCTCCTCGGCGGCGAGTCCGAAGGCGAGGACGGCCGCGTGCGTTCGCGCCTGGACGGTCTCCATGGCCTCGTCGTGCTCGGCGGGCGTCGTCTCGTGGCAGGTGTTGCCCCGCGCGGCGAGTGCGTCCAGGACCGTCTCGGTGACGGGCCCGCCGGCGTCGGTGACGACGGCGACGTTGCCCGGTTCGTTCGCCGGCGCGAAGAGCGGGTGGAGGCTGGTCCGCTCGGCGTCCGGGGCGTGGGTCCGCATGGCCTCGACCGGGCCGCGCATCGTGCCCGTCACGTCCAGGACGGCGTCGGTTGCGGTCGGTCCCCACTGGGCGATAGCCGATTCCGCCACCGGGATGGGAACGGCCAGAATCACCACGTCGGGGGTCGCTTCGTCGGGGGCGGCCACGACGGACGCGGACGCGTCCGACGCGGCGGACTCGGCCGCAGACCGGTCGGCGTCCGCGAAAGCGAGGGTCACGTCTTCGGTCGCGTCGCTCCGGAGGACGCGACCGACCCAGCGCCCCATCTCCCCCGCACCGACGACGAGGACGTCCATTGCCGCGGTGTTTGACGGTCCGCCGCAAAAGGGGTTCGGTCCCTACCCCGGTCGTAAACGCTTATCCCCCGACCGGGCCAGGTGACGGGCATGAAACGTGTCCGTTTCCGCGATCCGGCAGGGGCAGTCCGCACCGGCGAGTGGCTCGACGACGACGGCGACGTGGCCGGCACCACGTCGACCGGCGTCGCCGGCCAGATCCGGTTCGCCGACCGGCGCTACGACCCCAGCGAGGTCGACCTGCTCCCGCCGTGTGAGCCTTCGAAAATCGTCTGCATCGGCCGGAACTACGCGGCCCACGCCGAGGAGTTCGACAACGAGGTCCCCGACCGGCCGCTCCTCTTCCTCAAACCGCCGAACGCCGTGGCCGCCCCGGAGAGCGAGGTCGACCTCCTGCCCGGCAAGGACCGCATCGACCACGAGGCCGAACTCGGCGTCGTGATCGGCGACCAGTGTCGCAACGTCGACGAGGCCGACGCCATGGACGTCGTCGCGGGATTCACCTGCGTCGACGACGTCTCCAACCGCGACGACCAGCGCGAGGAGCAAAACTGGGTCCGTGGCAAGGCATTCGACGGCGCGGCACCCCTGGGGCCCGTCGTCGCGAGTCCCGAGCACGTCCCCGACGACGCCCACGTCGAACTCCGGGTAAACGGCGACGTGAGACAGTCCTCGACCAGGGCGAAGCTGTTCTTCTCCGTTCCCGAGCTGATCGCGGAGATCACGACGTACCTGACGCTCGAACCGGGCGACGTGATCGCCACGGGGACGCCCGAGGGCGTCGGCCCGCTGGCCGCTGGCGACGCCGTCGAGGTCGAGATCGAGGGCGTCGGCACCCTGCGTCACGGCGTCTCCGAGGCCTGAGCGAGCCGCGGGTCGCGCCGGGCGGTTCCCGCCAGCGTTTATGGCCGTGGCGCGTCCACCGCCCCACAGAGATGTCGACTGCCCTCCACCGCCGCGACGCCGTGGGCCTCGGGATCGTCGTCCTGACGGTGGCCGTGTCGATCCTGACCTACGGCGACCTGCCCGCACAGCTCGCGATCAACTTCGACGCCTCGGGCGAGCCGAACGAGACCCTCGCCAAGCCCCTCGCGCTGGCACTCGCGCCCGCCCTGGCTGCCCTGCTCGTCGTGGTCTTCCGCGTCCTCCCCGCGATCGATCCCCTGGGCGAGAACGTGGCGTCGTTCCAGGACTACTACGACCTGATCGCCGTCGTCTCGGTGGGAGTCGTCGGCTACGTCCACCTCCTGGTCGTGGCCTGGAACCTCGGGTACGGCGTCTCGGTGACGCGGGCCATCGTCCCCGTCCTGGCCGTGGTCTACTACGTCGCAGGCGTCGTCGTGGACCACGCCGATCAGAACTGGTTCGTGGGCATCCGCACCCCGTGGACGCTCTCAAGCGAGGAGGTCTGGAACCGCACACACGAGCGCACCGCCGTGCTGTTCAAGCTCGCCGCCGTCGTCGCGCTCCTCGCGCTTCCCTTCCCCGAGTACCTCGTGCCCATCGCCATCGTGCCGATTGCCCTGGTCGCCGCCGTCGCGACCGTCTACTCGTTCGTCGTCTACCGCCGGGTGAGCGGGAGCTGACCCACTGGGTATGGGAAATGATATGCCTCGCAGGGGCCAACTTCGCTTCACTCACCCGGCGAGGCCATCCGCGCCATGAGCCCCGATCGAACACCCACTCAGCGCGTCGACGTCTGCGTCGTCGGCGCTGGGCCGGCCGGTACGCTCGTCGCAGACCGACTGGCGAGTGCCGGCCACGAGGTCGTCGTCCTGGAGGCCGGACCCCGGTTCGACGCGGCCGACCGACCAGAGCGCATGGAACGGGCCATCAGACCGCCATTTGACCGGCGCGACGTCTGGGACATGGGTGGGCCGCGGGACGCCTACTCCTCGACCGGCGACCGCGACTACCCGCTGAACGTCGCCCGGGTCAAGGGCGTCGGTGGCTCGACGCTGCACTGGCAGGGAATGGTGATGCGGCTCCACGAGGCCGACTTCGCCGGGACCGCCGAACCCGACCAGCCGCCCTGGCCACTCGACTACGCGGACCTCGCCGACTATTACGCCGCTGCGGAGGACGCACTCGGCGTCGCGGGCGCGTCGGACGATCCGTTCGCCCCGCCGCGAGACGAACCGTTCCCGATGCCCGCCTTCCCGCCCAGTTACAGCGACTCCCTGTTCGCCGAAGCCTGCGAGAGTCTGGGCATCGCCACGCATTCAGTTCCGAACGCCCGGAACTCCGAGGCCCGAGACGGGCGCTCGGCCTGCGTCGGGTACGGGACCTGCCAGCCGGTCTGTCCCGCTGGCGCGAAGTACAGCGCCGATGCCACGGCCGCGTCGGCCGAGGCGGCCGGAGCCGACGTCCGCGACCGCTGTCCGGTCCAGCGACTCCACACCGACGACGAGTCTGAGCGGGTCGACGTGGTCGAGTACGCAACGCCGGACGGGCAGACCCACGAACAGGCGGCGCGACACGTGGTTCTTGCCGCGGGCGGCATCGAGATCCCGCGTCTGCTGTTGCTCTCGCAATCGCGGTCTCACCCCGACGGGCTGGCCAACTCCAGCGGGGCCGTCGGCCGGTACTTCATGGAGCACTGCTTCGCCGGGGCTGGCGGCACGCTCGACCGGCGAACGCGCCAGAACCACGTGGGCTTCCTGACCAGCGAGTCTCACCAGTTCTACGACGATCCCGGCCAGGCGGTGCGGACGCGCGACGGCGACGTGGTCGTGCCGCCCACGGACGCGGCCCTCGGGCCGATCAAGCTGGAGTTCCTGAACTACGCCGGCCCGTCGCCGGTCGAGCTGGCACTCTCGGGCGACACCTGGGGGGACGACCTCCTCTCGGACCTCCGGACCGCCTACGGCCACAGCATCGCCATGGGCGGGCTGGTCGGCCAGCCGCCGCGGGCGGAGAACCGCGTGACGCTCGATCCGTCGACGACCGACGACCACGGCAATCCCGTCCCGGACGTCCAGTGGTCGATCGGCGACCGGACGCGGCGCACCATCGAACGGGCCAACGCCATCCAGCACGCCGTCCTCGACGAACTCGGCGTCGACCGTGACTGGACCGTCGGGCCCGAGGCGACCGGTCCAGCCTACCACCACATGGGGACGACGCGGATGGGGACTGACCCGACCGAGAGCGTCGTCTCGCCGCGGCTGCGGACGCACGACGTCGAGAACTGCTGGATCGCGTCGAGCAGCGTCTTCCCGACGAGCGGGGCGATGAACCCGACCGTGACCATCGCGGCGCTGGCTCTCCGGCTGGCCGAGACCCTGGCCGAGGAACTCTGAGTGCCAGGCGCAACGAGCTATCGCGAGGGGCGACTCGTCGTCCGGACGTCCCTGCTCCAGGTTCTCGGTTCCCTACGCCACGGTGAGTGAGGACAGCCCGCCGGCAAGCAGCCCACCCACGACGAGCAGGAGGAGTGCGACGACGCTCGCGGCCTGGAACGGGCGCGTCGCGGCCCGCGCGGGCTCGCGCACCTTCTTCTTGCTCGCGCCGTCGGTCAGTCGTGCGGCGCCGACCTCCACGAGCGCTGCGAGGACGAGCCAGAGGCCGAGCATTGTGAGCACGAGGTGCCCCGGGGGACTGCCGGTGAGCGTCTCCACGGTGTACTCGCTGGCCGCCATGTGCCCGCCCGTCACGAAGAGGACCAGGGCACTCGCGCGGGAGACTGTCGTCAGTCTCCCGGCCATCGACTCAAGCGGCGTGGCGTCGAGGTCACCGCTGGCCGCCAGGGGAAGGACGGCGATGGTGACGAAGACGACGCTCCCGGTCCACAGCCCGGCGAAGAGGAGGTGCGACACGACGGCGACGGCGTCGGCGATTCCCATGCCGGGGGTGACGGCCGGACGCTCTTGAAGGTGGTCGGTTCGGCTCGACGCGGGACCCACTGCGCGCTGGGTGAGCACGCTTAAGACACGCCGCCCGCTTGGGGCGACCATGGAACCGCGGGACCTGTCGGCCCACACCGCCTACCGCGCCGGACAGGGGATCGAGGAGGTGGCCCGCGAACTCGGGCTGGACCCAGACGCCCTCGTCAAGCTCTCGTCGAACGAGAACCCGTTCGGGCCGAGCCCGGCGGCCGTCGCGGCCATCCGGGAGCACGCCGACGAGGCCCACACCTATCCGAAGGCCGCCCACACGGACCTCGTCGCGGCCGTGGCCGAGCGGTGGGGCGTCGACCCGACCCAGGTCTGGCTCGGCGCCGGCGGCGACGGCGTCCTTGACTACCTCTCGCGCGCGATGCTCGACCCCGGCGACGGCGCGCTCGTCCCCGAGCCCGGGTTCGCCTACTACCCGATGAGCGCCCGGTACCACCACGGCGAGGTGCGCGCCTACCACCTGGAGAAGGCCGCGGACTTCGAGCAGACTGCCGACGTCGTCCTCGACGCGTTCGACGGCGAGCGCGTCGTCTACGTCACGAGCCCGCACAATCCGACGGGCTCCGAGATGGCTGCTGCGGAGGTCGAGCGACTCGCCGACGAGACCGACGAGCAGACGCTCGTCGTCGTCGACGAGGCCTACGGGGAGTACAGCGAGCGACCGAGCGTCCGTCCGCTGGTCGACGAACGCGACGACGTGGCCGTCCTCCGGACGTTCTCGAAGGCCTACGGCCTCGCCGGACTGCGACTCGGGTACGCACTCGTCCCGTCGGACTGGGCGGACGCCTACGACCGGGTCAACACGCCCTTCGCAGTCAACTCCCTGGCCTGTTTCGCCGGGCTGGCCGCCCTGGAGGACGAGGCTCACGTCGAGCGGTCGGTCGAGACCGCTCGCTGGGCCCGGGAGTACCTGCACGACGAACTGGTCGCCCCGACCTGGGAGAGCGGCGGCAACTTCGTCATGGCCGAAGTCGGCGACGCGTCGGCCGTGGTCGACGCGGCCCGGCGCGAGGGCGTGATCGTCCGCGATTGCGGGAGCTTCGGCCTGCCGGCCTGCGTGCGCATCTCCTGTGGCACCGAGGCAGAGACGAAGCGAGCGGTGTCGGTCCTCAACGAGGTGATCGCCGCGTGCGAGTCGCCGTGACCGGCACCCCGGGGACCGGCAAAACGACGGCGACCGACCGACTGGAGACGTCGCTCTCGGTCGTCCACCTGAACGACGTCGTGCAGGAGCGCCCGGAGTTCACGACCGGCACCGACGCGGAGCGCGACTCGCTCGTGGCCGACCTCGACGCCATCGAGGACTGGCTCGACGGTCGCGACGACGTCGTCGTCGAATCCCACCTGTCCCACCACCTCGACGTCGACCGCGTCGTCGTCCTCCGGTGTCGGCCCGAGGAACTCGAGCACCGGTTCGCAGAGCGCGGCGAATCGGACGCGAAGGCCCAGGAGAACGCCGAGAGCGAGGCACTCGACGTGATCCTCGCCGAGGCCGTCGCGGAGCACGGGACCGAGCACGTCTACGAGATCGACACCACGGACCGCGACCCGGACGCAGTCGCCGCCGAGATCGACGCCGTGATCGCGGGGGAGCGCGAGCCAAGCGCCGGGACAGTCTCCTTCATCGACTACCTATGACGCTGGACCAGCTTCGGCCGCTGGCAGATCGACTCCTGCGCCCCTTCGTCGCCGGAGCGGTCCGGGTGGGCATACCGCCCAACGGCATCAGCGTCGTCGCCTTCCTGCTGGCGGTCGCGGCCGGCCTGGCCTTCCTCGGGGCGGGCGAACGGCCCATCCTCTACGTGGTGGGGGCGGTGCTGGTCTTCTGCAACGGCTGGCTCGACATCCTCGACGGCGCCGTCGCACGGGAACTCTCGGTCGAGTCGCGCGCGGGCGACTTCCTCGATCACGTCCTCGACCGGTACGCGGACATCGTCGTCATCGCCGGACTCGCCGCCGGGATCGAGGCCTACGGCCTGGGCCTCGCTGCCGTGACCGGCGTCCTGATGACGTCCTACCTCGGGACGCAGGCCCAGGCGGTCGACCTCGACCGCGTCTACGGGGGCCTGGTCGGTCGAGCGGACCGCCTCGCCCTGATCGGGATCGTCAGCTTCCTCACGCCCTTCGTCGCCGCGTCGTACGCCGGGTTGGGGCTGGTGGGCTGGCTCCTCGTGATCCTGGCGGTCGTCGGACACGTCACCGCGGTCCAGCGATTCTACGGCGCGATGTCGGCGCTCCGCTGAGGCCGGTGTGGCGTGCAATTTATGCGGCGGGCTGGACAAGGGAGGGGCATGGTATCGTGTGAGATGTGCGGGGCGGAGACGTCGAGCCCGAACACGGTCAAGATCGAGGGGGCGGAGCTCGAGGTCTGCGACGACTGCACCGACTTCGGGACCGAGGTGCAGACTGACAGCGCCAGCAGCACGTCGACCAAGTACTCGACCGGCTCGTCGGGGTCGTCGAGTTCTGGCGGAGCCACGTCTTCGAGTACCGGATCCACCAGTTCTGGGGGGCGGGGCGGCGGTGGTCGGAGCGACATGTTCGACGACATCGAGGAACTGGCCCAGGACTACGACGAGCGCCTCCGCGAGGCCCGCGAGGCGACCGGCCTCAGCCAGGAGGACCTGGCGAAGGAACTCA